>Ga0164315_10003358_pt1 | contig 12427 bp, 10 predicted proteins | sample GuaBasSedimGuay6_FD_113737 | JGI IMG/M metagenome (GOLD analysis project Ga0164315, IMG submission 113737) | Subseafloor sediment microbial communities from Guaymas Basin, Gulf of California, Mexico - Guay6, Core 4569-2, 0-3 cm | ecosystem: Environmental > Aquatic > Marine > Hydrothermal vents... | reverse complement strand
CAGCAAACTCTTTAATCTTTTCAACGGGTAAATTAATGTAACGCCAATTAGCACCTTCCACCAAATTGCGATCAAATTCCACTTCGTACATTTGATTATAGTCTTTTGCCGGATCATCCATCAGCATGACGTAATCGTTCAGGTCGATTCCAATTATGTCATCATAAAACTTTTTAGGCGTAAAGGTCATTGCTTCACTAATATTTCCATCCTTGTCTTTGTATTGCCAGTTAAATAACTGCGGCGGTTCGCCAAGACTTAAAACAAGAATGCGATAAATGTCGGCAAGCATTTCATTTTTTCGTTTCAGCTTCATTTTATCGCTCATCCTTGAACGGGTAATCGACCTGATTTCGAGTCCCTGCTCTCTGAGTTTTCTGCGTAACAAACGCGACATCGTGGAAGTATTTTCACTTTGATAAGAATCGGGCATGGCCGATGCGGGAACCAGTCCATATTTATTTACGATATCAGCAAAGGTTGTCCACTGACCGCCATCACCGATGGGGTTCTTAAACAGCCATTCAACCTTGCGATCATCAAGTGGGTCGAAGGCTGTGGCAATGGCAATCTCCAAAAACAGATTGGCTTTTTCTAATTGATCCCAAAAGAAATTATAAGTCTGTGAGAACTCGAATTCGTTCAATGCATATTTTTCCTGAACCATCGGACGGAGTGTATTCAAGCCCGTATAAAGCCAGCACCTGCCTGATTTTTTCTGATTGGTAATACCTTTTACGTCAACCCGGTTTGAAAAATAGTGGTTTATTTTTCCGTCATTCTCCCTGTTTGTCGCCAGCTTTTTAATGTCGTTATGGCTAACTGCATTCAACATTGCTGTGTTTTCAGGACTTTGCTGAAAGCTTTCCCTGAGTTGATCAATTGTTTGCTGATCGAGGCTGCCGCTTTTTTCTTGGGCATTTAATTGTATGAGGGCAAACATTATAAATACTCCTAAAAATGTAATAGATTTTTTCATTTTATTATCTGTTTATATCACAAAACTTAATCTTCTAAACTAAAAATGGTCAGACGGCTATACGCCGAAACGAATTGTCATCCGACCATTACGCGAAGGTTGAAAAAGTGGTCGGACGACGAGTTCGTTGCAAATAATAGTCGTCTGACCACATCACTTCATCAACCTCCACTCAGTTTGCATTTATATCCCAGGCCTTCAAGTAGCCCCTTCACCTTTTCCCGAAAATCTCCTTGTATTAATATCTCACCATCTTTTACTGAACCCCCTGTGCCGCATTTCGACTTGAGTGTTTTTCCCAATGCTGCCAAATCATCAGAGCTTCCGACAAAACCGGTAACCAATGTTACTTGTTTGCCTTTTCGCTGCTTTTTATCACGGCTAATGTAGAGATTTTGTGCTGATGGCAAAAGTGTTTCTATTTCTTCCTCATGTTCGTTGAATGCTTCAAAATCAGGGTTGGTTGAATAAACCATTCTGTTGTTTCTGTTTTTTGCTGTCATTTTTCTGGAATAATTATTCTTAGTGACAAAGGGTTTACTTTGATTGTCAATTTCTTTTTCAATTTAAGGGCTTCACCATCCAGGTTTATCAATTGCTTGCTTCGCTTTACAGTGAGTCCGCTGGTGGGGATAATTTCGACAAGGGGAGATAGGTGAATCTGTTTCAAAAACAAAAGATTTGCGATGAGTGGCATTGCAAGAATACGTGGTTTTTGAACAATGCAAACATCCAGTTTGCCATCGTCCAGTTTTGCATTGGGGGCAATTGAAGTATTGTAACCAAACTGATTTGAATTGGCAAAACTGATAAAAAATGCATTGGTTTTTATGTGTGTACCGTCATCAAACAGCAGCTCGTAATGCCTGGGTTTATAAGTACGGTATTCTTTAGTGATAATGCGTAAATACGAAAAGAAACCACGCTTACTGTTATTTGAGAATTCGCGGGCTACCAGGGCATCGAAGCCAATTCCTGCAATACTCACAAAAGGTTTCCCGTTAATGCTTGCTGTATCGATAGAGGCAATGTTGTATTTATTGATGAGTTGAATTGCCTTTTTTACAGAAATAGGAATACCAAGATGTCTTGCCAGTCCATTTCCCGATCCTATCGGAATGATACCCAATATGGTTTTTGTGTGGATGATTTGTGACGCTACCTCGTTAATGGTGCCATCGCCGCCAACAGCAACAACAATATTGGTTCCGGCTTCTACTTCTTTTCTGCAAAGTATTTGCGCATGCCCTGCAAACTTGGTCAGGCATATTTTGAATTCATATTTCTTTTGGTCAACGCCCGATTGGATAATTTCAGAAATATGCTGATGCGTTTTTCTTCCTGAAAATGGATTGATGATAAAGCAGATTGTCATTTTCTGCTGTTTGGCTGGCTTGTTCAATTTTTTGGTTTTGGTGGTTTTTTTGGAATACTCCTGATTGCATCCCGCATTTATTTTGTCAGGATTACTTTTACAAGCCTGCTTTTTTCGGTTGCATGATTACCTGCTTCATCGGTTACATTGAATTTTACATTGTAATCGCCACTTGCGTTCACATCAATGCTTTCTGTTACAATAAGTCTGCTGGTAATATCAATGGTGTCATTGTTTTCGGTAACATCCCAAGCCTCAGCACCCGGGTCTGTATAGGGCGAATCCCCTTGGCTCCAGTACATTGGATTGGCTCCAAGTAGAATAATAAAAGGTTTGTTTTTATCACCATTGTCATCTTTCTTGCAGGATGAAGCAAGAAAAAAAGCAGCAACGATAATTAATAAAATGGCTTGTTTAATCATTTTTATTAATTATAAATTGCTTGCAAAGCTATGAAAAAAGAAACCGTTATCACATTGGTGAAATGAAGATGATTTGAAAAAAGTTCTTCAATTACATAATGACTATTGTTTAAAAGATAAGTTTCAGAGTAGCAATTTATTATCTTTGCAATCATTTTTTGAAAAATAGCGGCTTCATTTTACTCATTTAATTACTGGCGAAAATGACAAGCAGATCAACTCATTTTTTTCTCACTCTCCTATTTCTTGTATTAGTCTTTACAAGTTCCGGACAAAATCAAAAATACCCTGATATTCATTTCAGATCGCCATTGGACATTCCACTTTATCTGTCAGGATCATTCGGGGAATTGCGCTCCAATCATTTTCACTCCGGTATCGACATTAAAACCGGGGGTGCAGAAGGCAAGAAAATATTTGCTATTGAAGATGGTTACGTTTCCCGCATAAAAATTTCTACTGGTGGATACGGAAAAGCACTCTACATCACGCATCCCAATGGATTTGTTTCAGTTTATGGGCATTTACAGCGTTTCAACGAAGCTATCCAGCAATATGTTAAGAAACTACAGTATCGAAAAGAACGTTTTACTGTTGAAGCTTATCCTGATAAAGGAAGCCTGAAAGTAAAGAAAGGTGAAGTTATCGCATTATCAGGAAATACGGGTGGTTCAATGGGCCCTCATTTGCATTTTGAAATCAGGGAAGAAGCAACCCAATATCCGGTTAACCCCTTGTTTTTTGACAACATCAGCATCAAGGATAAGGTGAGGCCGCGAATTGCCGAGCTGGCGGTTTACCCGGTTCACAAACAAACACTGATTAATGGAAAAAATGATACTGCATTTTTTACTGTTGAAAAAAGAGGTAGCCAATATGCTTTGGCATCCAATAAAATAATTAAGGTTTCCGGGGCTTTCTCTCTCGGCATAAGAACCTATGATCAGATGAACGAAGTCCATAATAAAAACGGTGTTTATCGTGTGGAACTCTTCCTCGATAATGAAGCAGTTTTCGGCCTTGAAATGGATAAATTGTCTTTTGCAACTACCCGCTATTTAAACAGCCTGATTGATTATCCTTATTTTAAACTTAAGAAGCGAAGGCTGATCAGAACACAAATTGATACCAATAACCGCCTGTTCAACTATCGTGATGTGAGTAACAATGGCATTCTTTTTTTTTCAGATACTTTGTCGCATATTTTTAAATATAAAGTGAGTGATGCGTACAAAAACATTTCTGAATTTACGTTTACTATAGAATCGGTGAAACAGGAAATTGTAAACATCGAACAAGACACCACTGTAAACAAAGGGATATTCTTCAAATTCAGTCGGGAAAACAAGCTTGAAAAAAAACAAATTGTGTTAAGCTTTCCAGCGAATGCTTTTTACCGCTCGTTTTATTTTCAGTTTACTACGTTACCGGCGGTTGAAAATAGTTACGCACCCTTATTTCAGGTGCATAATAAATTTACCCCCTTACAAAAACACTTCACAATTGCTATTGAACCCGACTCAGTTCCCAAAAACTTAAAAAGCAAAATGTACATTGCTTATGTCAGCGGTAAAAACCAGCATTTTTATATTGGTGCAAAATGGAAGGACAACAAACTGACGGCAAAATCAAGAATACTTGGGAATTATACCATAATGGCCGACACCATCAAACCGGAAATCAAGACCCTCAATTTTTTTAATGGGAAAAATGTATCTAAACAAAGCAACCTTAAAGTCAGTATTAAGGAAAAGCAGACCGGAATAAAATTTTATCGGGGAACGCTCAACAAGCATTGGATTTTAATGGAATACGAACCCAAAAAGAACCGACTCACTTATGTCTTCGATGAGCACATAAAAAAAGGTGACAATGAATTTAAATTGCTGGTGAAGGATTTATTGGGTAATGAAGCTGTTTATGAGGCAACGATTATTTACTAAGTCTTGAACAGGCCATTATTTCCTCACTCTGTTTTATTTCGAGGGTTTCCGATAGCTATCGCTAGGGTGTCAACTTATGGAACTCTCAATTATAAAAAGAAAAATATTACGCTCCTCTGGAGCTTGTTGTGCGTTTCTGTTTGTTCTATAAATATTACGCACCTCTGGTGCTAACCTGAATTCACAAGTTTTGTTTGAATATGAATTATTGGCCTCCCGATAGCTATCGGGATTTAGGGTGGGGGTTGATGTTCAGGACAGTTCTGTGTATATTATGCACCTCTGGCGCTAAGATTCAAAGCCTCGGAGAGGCGAAATATTTATAGAAAAAACAGAGAGTCAATGGCGAGCTCCAGAGGAGCGAAATATTGGAAAATTGCAATAGAATTATTTGTTTTCTTCATTACTCAATAACTCAAAGCCTGAACCACGGCACTTCCATTCTATCTGATCTGCTTTTGCAATTATCCTTAATCAGTTTGAAAAAAATATCTCCATTATCTTCCAGCATATATTGGTAATGTCCTTCTTCGCCCCTGCAAATTTCTGCACCGGAAGTATATACAAAAGTCAGTACATTTTTCATCACTGATAATTCCCCTTCAATAGCTGTTTTCTGGTCAACCGAAGGCATTTCGAGTGTAAATGAAGACCGGCTCAAAGTAAGGATGGCGCCATCGTAATTACTCACCCAGGTTCCGGTGTACATTGGTTCTACTGCTAGAGTTGGTTCCTCTTCTTCCGCTTGTGTTTCAGTTGTTGTTTGTACGGGAATCGTATCTTTTACGTCATCGTCTTCTAAAATAAAATAGGCAACCACTACCGACAGTATTGCCAGCAGAATTACAATAATCAGCAATCGCATCAACGGGCTTTTCTGTGCTTTGGTACTTCGTTTTTTTCTTGATCTTGTTACCATCGTATTTTTTTGCGAAGATAGGAAATGTATTTAGAGGAAAGAAAGGATGAGAAGCAAACTTCTAAGCAGCGCTATACAGCGACAAAAAGCCGTTTCAAAGCCCACAAACTTCTAAGCGGCTCTAACAGCGACAAAAAGCCGTTAAGAAGTTTTTTAACGTGAAACTTTAAACTTTAGACATTCTATTTTCATTTTCTCCTATCTTTGCCCCATGCAAGAAACCATATTAATCCTCGATTTCGGATCCCAATATACCCAGCTTATTGCACGCAGGGTGAGGGAGTTAAATGTTTACTGTGAAATTTATCCCTATAATAAAATCCCGGAACTTACACCGGATATAAAAGGGGTCATCCTTTCGGGAAGCCCTTTTTCGGTGAGCGATAAAGATGCACCTATTCCTGATTTAAGTAAAATCCGCGGGAAGCTTCCATTACTTGGGGTTTGTTATGGTGCACAGTTTTTGGCACAGGCTGATGACGGCGAAGTTTTGCCATCAGAAATTCGCGAATATGGAAGGGCAAATCTTGGCTTTATCAATCCCGAATGTTTACTGATGAAAGGCATGTCGCACGATACCCAGGTATGGATGTCGCATGGCGATACCATCCTTCACCTACCAGAAAGTTTTGAAAAAATTACTTCTACGGCAAGTGTTGAAGTGGCTGGTTTCAAAATTGAAAACGAAGAAACTTTTGGCATTCAGTTTCATCCTGAAGTTTACCACACTACTGAAGGCAAAATACTGTTGAAGAATTTTGTGGTGGAAATCTCCGGATGTACCCAAAACTGGACCCCTGATTCGTTTATTGAAACAACGGTGCAATCCCTTCGCGAAAAACTGCATGGCGAAAAAGTTGTTCTCGGACTTTCAGGAGGCGTTGATTCGTCAGTTGCAGCAGTGCTATTGGACAAAGCCATTGGTGAAAATTTATACTGCATTTTTGTTGACAACGGTTTGTTGCGCAAGAATGAATTTGCAGATGTATTGCATTCTTACAAAGACATGGGATTGAATGTAAAAGGGGTTGATGCCACATCGGAGTTCATCAATGCACTAAAAGGAATTAAAGATCCTGAAACCAAACGCAAAATCATCGGGAATAAATTCATCGATATTTTTGATAAAGAAGCCCACCTTATTGAAAATGTAAAATGGTTGGCACAGGGTACAATTTATCCCGATGTCATCGAATCAATTTCTGTAAAAGGACCATCAGCAACCATTAAATCACACCACAATGTGGGTGGTCTGCCCGACTTTATGAAGCTGAAAATTGTTGAACCGCTTAATTCTTTATTTAAAGATGAAGTAAGGCGCATTGGCCGTGCTTTGGACATGCCTGCCGATTTGATTAACCGGCATCCTTTCCCCGGACCGGGTTTGGGCATTCGGATTATTGGCGATGTAACTGCCGAACGCGTCAGCCTATTGCAGGAAGTGGACTATATTTACATCAACACCATGAAAGAAATGAATTTGTATGATGAAGTTTGGCAGGCTTTTGCGGTTTTGTTACCGGTTCAAACGGTGGGTGTAATGGGCGATGAAAGAACCTATGAAAACGTGGTTGCCCTCCGCGCCGTGGGCTCCACCGATGGCATGACCGCCGACTGGTCGAAACTACCCTACGAATTCCTGGCCAAGGTTTCCAGCGATATCATCAACAAAGTAAAAGGTGTGAATCGCGTGGTTTACGACATCAGCTCAAAACCACCGGCGACGATTGAGTGGGAGTAGGTTTTTTCTTTTTGATAATTCTGACTATTTGACGGTTTTAATATGGTGCGTTTGGCATTTTGAAACACCAAACTTTCAATTTGCTACTATGTTTATTTATTTCTATCATATTCATTCTTAGCACTATCTGTCAAATGCACTATATTTTTTGTTAGCTGCTGGGTATTTTTTGAGATTTATAATTGTCTATATATTGAGTTAAAAATATTCCAATTAGTAATATCCATGGTATTTCTGTATATATTTTATAATCTTTCAAATCAATTAAAAGTCTAAGTATTAAGGAGGAAAAAATAATTATCAAACTAATAATTAGTAGAACTTTATATGTTTTGTTTCTTAATGAATATTTGGTCTGACGAAGACTCAAGATGATATATTCATCTTTCGGATTTAATTCATGTATTTTTTTTAATACCTGGATTGCTTTTTTTAAATCATTACCATGTTCAATAAGTGCTTGAGAATACACATACTCAATGTTATAATAAAGTTCGTTGTAACCTTCTCTTTTATCTTTCAATTTATTTACAAAATCAATAACCCTATCTCTTTTAGTAATGATATCTGTCCATCGATTACAAATGCCTAAACAAGAATAGTAGATGCTAAATATCTCTGAAATATCCTCGAGTTTCTCAATGTCAGTTGATTCATAATTAATTAAAAAATCATAATATTTTTCTACAAACTCAATAGTTCCAATATCATCGGATTCACCAACTTTATCAAATTCACTTTGAATCTGTTCAATATTCAAATTATGTATTTTAAAATTTTCTTCGGTCATATTTTCAATTTGTTCGCTGATACACATCTGTTTGCCTTGCCCCTAACTCCTTACTAACCGCCCCCCAATTGTGCTATTTCCATAATATCCTACGTGTTCCATAGTCATAAAAAACAGAAAACGTAAAGCTTGAATAAACACACATCGTTTTGTTATTTTTTCTATTGTGCATATCCACCCTTGAAAATACAACAATTTCATAAGCCTTCCCGTTTGTATTAAGCTTTATTCTATTTTTGAATTTCGTTTCCCAACCAAACATCAACACCGTGAAAAAGATATTTTTAGGCCTCGTTTTTATTCTTTCAATTGTCAACCTGCAAGCCCAGCAGCAGCTTAGGATTGTTATTTCAAAAGAGATTGAAGAGCGGGGAGGAAAACAGTTTTACCTGCATACCGTTCAGCAAGGGCAAACGGTTTATGCCATAGCCAAAGCTTATAAAGTAAGTGTTGATGAGATTTATTATGAGAATCCGGGTACGGAGGCCGGGATCAGCATCGAGCAGCAATTGTGGATTCCGACAATCAGTAAAGAGCAGGAAATAAGCAAAGAAATCAAGACAGCCAATTTTGATTTTTTCTACCACATTGCATCCAATAACGAGTCATTGTCTCATATTGGCAGCCTTTACAATATTCCTGTAACAGCCATCCGAAATGCCAACCCGTTATTAATGTTGCCATTGCGAAAAGGGGAATACATCAAAATACCGGTTATGGAGTCTGCCAAAGAAGAGGAGGGTGTGAGCTTCAACCCAAATATTCCTGTTATCCCTGATTATAGACATACGGTTGTAGCTGGCGAAACCCTTCAAAGTATTGCAAAAAAATACAGAACTACTCCTGAAAAAATCAGGGCTGTAAATTCGGGTTTGGGAAGCCATCCCCCAAGGGGGCAACGACTGCGTATTCCACAACGCACGGTAGCCAAAAAACAGGAAGAAAAGGTCGTTCAAAAGACGGAATATATCAATTACAAAATCAAAAAAAGAGAAACTTTATACAGCATTGCCCGTGATTATGGCATAACTGTCGATGATATCTATGATGCCAACGAAGGCCTAACTTACCGGATTTATACAGGACAAGTCATTCGGATTCCGCGTATTACTATCGCCAATACTTACATCGTTCACAAAATCAGCAAGACAACAAAAATCAAAAAAGTTGCCAAACTTTATAAAATACCTGTCGCCGATATTCTGGATTTGAACCCATCTTTGGGAACAAAATTATATTCAGGGCAGACGGTTAAGATTCCGGTTGGAAACAAAGCGACTTTTGCCACCGACACACCAAAAGAAGAAATAGAAGGGGGACAGGAGGAAGAATTTGAGGAAGCTGTTCCACTCCCCTTTGGCTGCAGTAAACAGAAAAACAATACCTATAAAACATTTAAAGTTGCTTTGATGCTCCCGCTATTTCTTGAAGAAATGGATAGCCTTGATGTAGAGCGTTTTCTTGCCTCGCCTCAGGAAAGTTTCAAGCCTTTTCGGTTTATCCAGTTTTATGAGGGTGTATTAATTGCTATTGATTCATTGCGGTCGCAGGGAATGAAAATTGAACTGTTTGTTTATGATGTGGACAAGAGTATTACCAAAACGACCAAGGTGCTGCAGCAGCCCGAAATCAGGAAAATGGATATAATTATTGGCCCTTTCTTCAACCAGAGTTTTGACCAGGTGGCATTGTTTGCCGGAAATTTCAATATTCCCATTGTCAACCCGCTATCGTTTCGCGAAGAAACTGTCGAAAAATACAGGACTGTTCTCAAAGTAAAGTCGGGTACAAAATACCAGGCCGATCTGCTTCAGGTCATTATCCCAAAATACTATCCGGGGGCGAAGGTGTTTTTGGTCAGTCAAACACCTTATACAGATGCCAACAAATTGGTTGATGTTCAAAACAAAATGGCTTCGATAATTCCGCCACAAATTAAATATTCCAATACCGACATTTACAATCTTGCCGTAGCTGTCGCCCATCGCGATGAGGAATTTGATGACCGTAGCGCAATCCCTCCCTATAAACTGGAAGGAAGGACGATGGAGCCAAAACTAATCGCTGAAACACTTACCGACAGTACATTATTCGACAATTCGCTTTCGCGGATAATTTTCTCAAAAGGTGGCCTGGAAAAATTTATGAAAACTGCCAGTCCGTTACGCACTAACCTTGTTGTTGTTTATGGAGGCAATAAAGCATTTGTAATGGATGTGATGAATAAACTGAATGAGTTTCGCGATTCGTTGAATATTAAAGTCATTGGAATGCCAAACTGGGGCAGGTTCAATAACCTGGATGAAGTGCAGAGCAACAATATGGAACTGATGTATTTTTCGACTAATTATATTGATTACAAATCAAGAAAAACGCTGGAGTTTATCGATGCATTCAAACAACGTTTTGAAATGGAACCGAATAAATATGGATTTGCAGGTTTCGATATTAGCTATTATATGCTGCGATCCTTGTTTCGTTTCGACAACAATCTGTACCGCTGCATCGAGCATACACCCATGAAAATGTTAGATACTTATTTTCATTTTGAGAAAACCAGAAAAGCCAAAAATCTGGAAAATACCTATTGGAATATTCTTCGATACAACAATTACGAAATTGAAGAGTTGCCAAACCCATTATTACCTTCAAGCCTTTCGAACTAATGATTTTCAAAAACAAAATCACAATCATTGCACTTTTATCTGTGCTTCTTTTCAGTTCTTGTTCCGAAAACAAAAAGCAGTATTGGGACAATGGAAATCTGCAATCGGAACTGAATTATAAAAGCGGAAAGCTCAATGGAGTTTCAACCTGGTATTTCGAGAATGGGCGTAAAGAACAGGAAGTTTTTTACAAATACAATAAACTGGATGGCCCTCAAAGCAGATGGTATCCGAGTGGGACATTGGAATCGCATGCCATTTACAAAAATGGCAAACTGGAAGGCACCTCATTAACTTTTGATGAAGATGGTAATAAAGAGACGGAGGAAACATATACCAACGACACCCTTGACGGGATTTTCAATCAATGGTATTCCAGTGGACAACTGAAAATTCATGGCCGTTATGACAAAGGTTATTTTACCGGTCAATGGGTTTATCACAATCTTTATGGAACTGTAATTGGCGTTGGGAATTATGAGAATGGAACCGGCACCCAAAAAGCCTGGTATCCCAATGGTGTACTCCAGCGTGAAATTTCATACGTGAAAAATGTGAAACATGGAGCCGAAAAAATATACAATATGGATGGCCTGCTGGAGTCGGTGGTGTTTTATGCTGATGGGGTTGTGATGAAGTAATGGTTCTCCTACTATTTTAGTGGGTAATAATACTTCTCAGATTTAGGATAAGTTTTGTGATAATGCTGAATGTGATAATGCCTAAATAACTAACAATAAAAAAAGTGGATTATGGAAGTGATTGTTATTATTGATGTAAATCCTTTTATTAACGCATTTTAGCATTGATTCATTTTAACACTTTTCAATATTCCACTAAATTTGTAGTAGAACCAAATCAATTATAAATGGTTCATTCTATTTTAAAAACAATTATTCTTTTACTTCTATTACCTTCCCTGAAAATCTTAAGTCTTTGCCAGCCAACGGATGATTGAAGTTCATAGTGACAGCTTCGGGCATAACTTTGGTGATTCTTCCCATATGCTTGTTTCCATCGTTGTCGTTCATGGGAATTGTATTCCCAACTTGCAGCATTTTTTCGTCAGTTTTTCCATCCACTTCAAAGGTGTTGATGGGAATATCAAAAATGGCGTAGGGGTCGCTTTGGCCGTAAGCATCTTCTGCTTTGAGGATAAAACTGAATTCGTCATTTGCTTTTAATCCGGAAAGGTTTTCTTCGAAAGCAGGAAGTAACTGTCCAATACCAAATTGAAAGGCTGCCGGTTTTTCTTCGTTCACTTTTTCAATGATTTTCCCATCATCCACTGCTGTTAGGGTGTAGATGAGTTTTGCTGTTTTTTTGGGTCCGATTTGCATAATGAATTATTTTTCGGCAAAAATAAAAACTTTGGCCAGACCCGCTAAGTCGCCGAAGGACTTAGCGGGTCGAAAACAGAGGATTTATCGACTTCCAACCCGCTAAGTGCAATAGGCCACTCAGCGGGTTTGTCAGATGCCAGACCCGACGGGTTTTTTTCAACCCGGCGGGTCGAATTTGCTAATGACTTTGTCGTCCGACCACTAATACTGCGGCACAAAATAGTGGTCAGACGACTATTCGGAAAAGTG
>Ga0164315_10003356_pt1 | contig 12429 bp, 14 predicted proteins | sample GuaBasSedimGuay6_FD_113737 | JGI IMG/M metagenome (GOLD analysis project Ga0164315, IMG submission 113737) | Subseafloor sediment microbial communities from Guaymas Basin, Gulf of California, Mexico - Guay6, Core 4569-2, 0-3 cm | ecosystem: Environmental > Aquatic > Marine > Hydrothermal vents... | reverse complement strand
GATATGCGCTATATAAGGTATGTATGCGCAACCGAGCGCTCATAACACATAACTATTCGGGTTAAAAACAACATATGTTTTCAGCACTTCGGGGTTTGTTATCCAACGATTTATCGATCGATCTAGGTACAGCTAATACGTTAATTTATTCCAGGGGTCAGGGCATTGTCCTGAACGAGCCCTCGGTTGTCGCAATTCGTCAGGACCGGGGTCCTGGCGGACCGAAATCGATCGAGGCTGTCGGTACCGATGCCAAGAAAATGCTCGGCAGGACGCCGGACAGCATTAACGCTAAACGACCCATGAAAGACGGTGTCATCGCCGACTTCACCTATACCGAAAAAATGTTACAGCACTTTATTCGTAAAGTTCACGAAAACCAGTTTTTTCGACCTAGCCCCCGAGTCCTGATTTGTGTGCCCTGTGGCGCCACCCAGGTTGAGCGTCGCGCAATTCGCGAATCCGCCCTGGGTGCCGGCGCGCGTAAAGTATATCTTATCGAAGAGCCTATGGCGGCAGCGATCGGAGCGGGATTGCCGGTAGATGAGGCGCAGGGTTCGATGGTACTCGATATTGGCGGCGGTACTTCCGAAGTAGCGGTTATGTCGCTTAACGGTATCGTTTATTCGGATTCAGTACGTATTGGCGGAGACCGGTTTGACGATGCGATCATCAATTATGTTAGACGTAACTATGGCATCTTAATCGGTGAGGCGACCGCGGAAAAAATTAAGTTTGAAGTTGCTGCGGCTTATCCCGGCAAAGACTTACTGGAAGTCGAAGTCAAGGGGCGGAATTTATCCGAAGGCGTGCCGCGTAGTTTTACTCTGAATAGCAATGAAATACTTGAAGCACTGCAGGACCCTCTGTACGGAATTGTCAGTGCGGTGAAAAATGCGCTGGAACAAACCCCGCCCGAACTGGGATCTGATATCGCCGAACGGGGTATTGTTTTGACAGGCGGCGGTGCGCTGTTACGTGATATCGATCGACTCATCATGGAAGAAACCGGTTTACCCGTGATTATTGCAGAGGATCCGCTTACCTGCGTTGCGCGCGGTGGTGGCAGAGTGCTGGAAATGATCGATGAACATGGTCTGGATTTTCTTGCCGTCGAATAAGGCTACGAGTCAGGTACATTTATAATCGTATTTTTGCGGAGTGGCGTATTGGTCCTGATAGCGCAATAATGGTTCGGCCTGACACGAATTATCCTTTATGAATCAACTGCAGTTCCAATTACGCGGTGCAACCATACAGGCGGTGTTGCTGGTAATCGTTTGTATCGTGCTGATGTTTGTCGATCAGCGATTCAATCACCTCGAAGTCGTTCGATCGAACATCTCACTGGTATTGTCTCCTTTACGTTATCTGGTTAGCCTGCCGGCACAAACAGGCAATTGGGTGGGTGAGTGGTTTAGCTCTTACCATGATTTGTTGAGCGAAAATAAAGGGCTAAAAGCCGATAGCAGAATAATCAATGCCAGGCTGCAAAAAATGCAGGTTTTACAGGCGGAAAACACGCGCTTGCGAAACCTGTTGGGGTCCGCCGCAAGGGTCGCGGATGAAGTTATTGTTGCCGAGTTACTCTCGGTTGATCAGAACCCCTACCGACAGTTAATTGAAATCAATAAGGGCAGCCTGGATGGTGTCGAGACAGGGCAGGCGGTTATCGATGCCTATGGCATCATGGGACAGGCAATTCACGTCAATCAAAATACCGCTACGATAATATTAATATCTGACCCCGAACATGCTATTCCGGTACAGTTTATTCGTAACGGCACACGCTCAATTGCATTCGGCAACGGTAGTACAGACCAGCTGGAACTACGTTATCTACCGGCCACCGCGGACATCAAGGTAGGTGATGAACTAGTTACCTCGGGACTTGGGGGACGATTTCCCGCTGACTATCCGGTTGCCACGGTTATCTCGATCACAGAAGACCTGGTTAATGGTTTTGTATCGGTGTTGGTAGAACCACAGGCACGACTCGATAGTAGCCGCGAAGTACTGGTAATCAAACCACGATATAGCACCCTGCCGAGATGACCAGTATTCATCCAGAGACGGGCCACCAATTTGCGTACCGGATAAATCGTCCATGTTGAAGCTGCGCTATTGGGTAATTTATCTGAGTCTCGTCGTAGGCATAATTTTAATGATCCTGCCCTTACCCGAGTGGGTACATATCTACCGTCCTCACTGGGTAGCATTGGTCCTGATTTACTGGAGCATGGCAATGCCAAACAGGGTTGGTCTGTGGACAGCCTTTTTTGCTGGTATCCTGGTCGATGTATCGCAGGGCACTCTATTCGGGCAGCACGCCATGGGATTAGTTATTGTGGTTTTTATTAATCAGAATTTTTACCAGCGAATCCGGGTTCTATCACTGGTGCAACAGGCCCTGTATGTATTTCTGCTGTTATTGATTAACCAGGTTATAACGGTCTGGATTGAAGGCTATCTGGGACGACCAACGCCGTTTGGCGCTTTTTTGGGAGCACCGGCGATCGGCATGCTGATTTGGCCATGGGTGTTTATTACGTTGCGCGATATACGGCGCAAAGCGCATTTGAATTAGGGTGGTTCGAATCAGTTATTGTCGCAGAACCTTGTTGCTATTAAGCAGTCAGGGCACTACTGCATCGAAAAAGCAGGCGGGTTAAGCGTGGATTATCAGTATATTGAGACCAGTCAACAGTTGGCTGAAGTTTGCGAAAGCATGAAAAATGCCGGTTACTGCACGATCGATACCGAATTTGTTCGAGAAAAAACCTATTACCCGGTGCTTTCACTGATTCAAATTGCCAGCGAAGCGCAGATGGCCTGTATCGATCCATTGGTGATCGAGGATTTTGAGCCCCTCATAGCGTTACTGCAACAACCGGATCTGATTAAAGTTTTTCATGCTCCAGACCAGGACCTGGAAATCCTGTATCAGCGCTTTTCCTGCATGCCAATGCCAATATTCGATACCCAGTTAGCCGCGGCTGTACTCGGTTACGACCATCAAATTGGCTATGCCGATCTGGTCAGGCAGATCACCGGGGTACAGCTTGAGAAAAAGCATACCCGTGCCAACTGGAATCGGCGCCCCCTGTCGACGGATGAAATTGACTATGCAATGGACGACGTGCGTTATCTAATACCAGTTTATCAGGCGTTAAAAAAGGAACTCGATAGCAAAAAGCGGGCCGCCTGGATCGAAAACGACCTGCTCGCGATGACCGCGGTTTCAACCTACCTGGTGGAAATGTCGGGTTTATGGAAGCGGCTAAAAGGAGTGCAGAAACTGAAGGGTGTCGAATTGCAGATTGCGAGTAATTTATGCCAGTGGCGTGAACAGATGGCGCAGCAAAAAAATCTGCCGCGGCGCTGGGTAGTAAAAGACGATGTATTGATTGATGTAGCACGACTGAAGCCGTCATTACTGGCCGATATGGACTCCCTTCGTGATCGACATGAAAAATTTTTCGCTAGACATGCGGAAACTTTTTTGCAGCTCGCACGCGATGCGCAAAACACTCCCGAGTCGGAATGGCCCAGACACGACGCCAGGAATACAATAACAATGAATCAACAGGCCCTCGGCGATTGTTTGATGGCGCTTTGCCGGGTAATTGCCGAACAAAATAAAATTGCCCTCGCCACTCTCGCCACGCGTAAAGATATTGATAGCCTGATTACCAATAGAAAAAATAGTCGGCTCTCACAGGGCTGGCGTTTTAGCATGGCCGGCGAGCACTTACTGGATTTTATTCATGGCCAGTCGGTACTCGGTGTAGAGGACGGTCGAATCGAGATCAGGCCAGGCGTGCAATAAACCACAATTTTTCGTGGTTTTTCCATTTGTATTTCGTAGTATTCTTAGGAAGCCTTTGATTCCACAATCCATTTACCAGGTTATTTTAGCAACAATGAAGCCAGAAAAAATCCAGCAATTAATTCAACAGGGCATGCCCGCGGCTACCGTCGAAGTAAGCGGCGGCGAGGGCAAATATGTTGCCCAGGTGATCAGTGATGAATTTGCCGAACTGAGTCTAATCAAAAGACATAAGCTGGTCTATGCCTGTGTCGGCAACGAAATTGCCTCCGGCGAATTACACGCGCTCACCATTGTCGCGAAAACCCCGGCGGAAATGCCAGCCGCATAGCTGACGAATCTGGAACGCTTGATTTTAGCTTCGCGATTCTTAATTCAGGCCTTTAACCTGTAATGAGCAGTGAGCTGATCTTTATCTGCGATCATGAATCGCTGCCTGATCCAGGGTCCTATGGTTTCAGTGTCGAACAAAACGGAGAAGCTGTCGAAGGCTTTGTGGTTAAGAGCGACTACGCTTACTTTGCTTATCGGAATTCATGTCCGCACACAGGGTCGCCGCTGGACTGGGTAGAGCATCAATTTCTCGATGCCGACGGGGCCTTAATACAGTGTGCCGTACACGATGCGCGCTTCATCATTGACAGCGGTGAATGCATATCGGGACCCTGCCATGGCGAAAGCCTGCAAAGCTTGCCGGTAGTTGTCCAGGATGACGGTATATATCTGCAGGTCAGCTAGCCGCCGAGTGGAATTAATATAGCAGGTGGCCGTGACAGTCGTATTCGTCGCTGGCGGTTATGCGCACCTGGCAAAACTCTCCAATCTTCAGTTCCTGTTCAGAATCGATATAAACCAGTCCGTCAATTTCGGGGGCGTCGGCATAAGAACGGCCAACAAAACCATCTTCGGTTTTCGCCTCTATCAGTACCTCCAAATCCTGGCCTAACCGCTGGCGTAGTTTGGCCGTACTGATAGCCTGCTGTTTTAGCATAAACTGGTCGAATCTTTGCTGTTTTATCGCATCCGGGACCTGGTCGGGCAAGTCGTTGGCAGCGGCGCCCTCAACTGGGGAATAAATGAAACATCCGACTCGATCAAGCTGTGCGGCGTCGAGAAAGTCGAGTAGTTGCTGGAAATCATCGTCGGTTTCGCCGGGGAAACCGACGATAAATGTACTGCGTATTACCAGTTGCGGGCAGAGCTCGCGCCAGCTATGAATCCTTTCCAGCACACGCTCGCGATTGCCCGGTCTTTTCATCGCCTTTAATATTTTTGGACTGGCGTGCTGAAACGGAATATCGAGGTATGGCAATATCAGGCCCGCGGCCATCAGCGGAATCACCTCGTCGACGTGCGGATAGGGATATACATAGTGCAAGCGTACCCAGATACCGAATTGCCAGAGTGCCCGGGCAAGATCAACAAAGCGGGTTTTCAATACCTGGCCCTGCCAGAATCGGGTCGCGTATTTGAGGTCAACGCCATAGGCGCTGGTATCCTGTGAAATTACCAGTATCTCTTTCACACCCGATGCTGCCAGGTATTCAGCTTCCTGCATTACCTTGTCGATTGGGCGGCTTACGAGGTCGCCTCGAAAGGATGGAATAATGCAAAAACTGCAGCGATGATTACAGCCCTCGGAAATTTTCAGATAGGCGTAATGCTGTGGTGTCAATTTAATACCCTGTTTCGGAACCAGGTCAAAAAAGGGATCATGCGGCGCCGGTAAGTGTTTATGCACAGCCTGCATCACCTCGGTTTTTGCATGGGGGCCGGTTACCGCGAGTAATTCAGGAAATTTTTGCTTAATCAGGTCTGATCTCGCACCGAGGCAGCCGGTCACTATTACCTTGCCATTTTCGTGCAGGGCCTCGTCGATGGTATCGAGTGACTCCTCTATCGCCGAGTCGATAAACCCGCAGGTATTAATAATGACTAAATCGGCTTCATCGTAATTTGGAACTATCGCGTAACCCTCGGCGCGAAGCTGTGTGATTACCTGCTCGGAATCCACCGTTGCCTTCGGGCAACCGAGACTAACGAACCCGATCTTGTGAGCAGCATTTGGCATTAGTGCGGGGCTTCCGCGTTTTTCTCAAACAATGCAGGCAGGAAATACTCACTCACCAGCAACGGTTTTTCATCGATCGTGAATAACGAGCGCCTGCCCCAGATTTGCGCGCAATCCTGAGTGTTGCCCGCGGTAGCGATGTCGAACAGGGCATCTTTTTTGGCTATGCTTGCGAGTTGCTGCTGGTTTCGTTGTAAATTCGGATTGGCAAACAAATAGGCGCCGAGCGGACGATCACCCAGAAATAGCAGCCGTCGATGCCTGCCCTTCAGGGTCTTTAGCGGGATGATCGAGCGTGCGTAAACACAAACCATGTCACCGCATAGTAACTGAACCTGTCTTAACAGGGCTGTTTGCCGGTAAGGAATACTCAAAATCCTGGCCTCATCGATTTCCGGCGTTACCCACTGTTGGCTGAGTACCCGCACGGAGAATTGACCAGGACAATACGCCATTAAACGCCTCGTTAAAGAACCCTGGTCGACAAGCCAGGAAACTACTGCCGGGTCGAGTTTTTTGGAAAAAATATCCTTAGGCCTGAACCAGGAGGAAGTGCCGGGGTGTTTCAAGTTGTTACATCGGGAAAATAAGTGAGCGCATTATCCTCGAAATCAATGCGCAGCGCAAAATACGAAATTTTGACTATATTTGTAAGGTGGATGAAACTGATAAGACATGATTTAATGGCGCAATATGAAGCAAGTGGAATACTCATGAGTAGTATCAAGACGGCACTGTTCACACTGTGCACCTTGTGCGTGATCTCGTTTTCGAGCCATGCTGAATTACAGGACCAGGGACTGAACTCGATTTTGCAAATCATCGACAAGGCTATTGATGACGTTAACATGGATAAGGAGGCCGAGGGTTACGATGAACAAGTCGTAGAAAATGCGGCCACGGCTATTGTGACGTTGTCAAAAACACTCGGCAACCTGAGTTATTCGAGGCTGCAATGCGGCCAGGCCGATGTGCTGGCGGAATTCACCAAGCGCGTACAGAAATTGCCCGAAGAAAGCCGTAACCCGATGCGCGACGCCTTTCAGGAGGGCTTTGACAAGAGCAAAGAAGAAACCGTATTGCTATCGGATGATGAATGTAAACGCCTGACAGAATCGAGGACTCGTGACGACACGGTAGACGATACCCTTGTTGATGTAGACGAGGAGGCAGAGGTAGCAGCGGAGGAAGTAGTTGAAGAGCCCGACCTGGATGAACCCAGAAAACGCCATATGCGCATGGCCGAATTAAGCGGGCAACTGGCCTTTAAAACAATGTTTTGTGAGGGTAAACAGGTATTCACGCGCGATTATAATGCATTCATGAAAACCGTTCCTGAAGAATTCTACGAAGAGGTAAAAGATACCTACTGGAAAGGCTATAAGCATGGCAAACGCATGAATCCATATCTGGCCTCGGACGCCTGCTTCTGATCAATAACCGGTTGGACAGAATTGTCGGCCCGCCGCGACTACCAGTGATAATTCTATTTATCTCCCCACTGGCTGCTGATTAGCAGGTATACACCCGGAATCAAAAGGATCCCGCTCATCAAAGGCACCAGGAACTGGCCGCTGCCGATCATGATTGGCGCCAGGCCGTCAAGCCCGATGATAAGACTGCCGCTAATCACAAGGCTGCCACCCATGATCGCGCGAACATTGCGCTGATTCGCCAGGCGCATCTCTTTTTTTAGTGATTCAAGTTCTTTCGATTTCCATTCGATCTGGAGCTCGTCGTTGGCAATTTTATGCAGGGTTTTGAAGGCCAGTTGCGGCAGGTCCGGCAGGTTCTCGGCGATATAGGGCAAGTTCTTCTTCAAGCCCTTGACCAGTGCGCGCATCCCCATCTGCTCGCTCAACCAGCGTTCCAGAAATGGTTTGGCGGTATCCCAGAGGTCGAGCTGTGGGTAAAGCTGGCGCCCCAGACCCTCTATGTGCAAAAAAGTTTTTTCCAGCAATAGTAACTGGGGCTGAATTTCCATGTTAAATTCGCGCGCGGTTTGAAACAGCCGCAGCAATAATTGGCCAAAAGAAATTTCGGCCAACGGCCGTTGGAACATGGGTTCGCACACGGTTCGTATCGCGGCCTCGAAATCATCGATCCTGGTGTCGCGATCCACCCAGCCGGAATCGACGTGTAGTTCTGCGACACGGCGATAGTCACGGTTGAAAAAGGCAACGAAATTTTCTGCCAGGTAGCGCTGGTCCTGGGTTGATAGCGAGCCCATGATGCCGAAATCTACCGCGATATATTTCGGGTCTTGCGGGTTTTCCGCCGAAACAAAAATATTGCCCGGGTGCATGTCGGCATGGAAATAATTGTTCTGATACACCTGGGTAAAGAATACTTCGACCCCTTTACGTGAAAGTACCTCGAGATTGATATTTTTGGCTTTCAATTGCTCGATATCCGATACCGGGATGCCTTCGATGCGCTCCATCACCATCACGCCTGGTTTACAGTAGTCCCAGAATACCCGTGGTACGTAGAGATCACTGGAGCCTTCGAAATCGCGTCTTAACTGGCTGGCATTGGCTGCTTCCCGCACCAGGTCGAGTTCGTTGAGCAGGGTTTTTTCAAATTCCCGCACAATCTGGATCGGCTTCACCCGTTTCGCTTCCGGCCAGTAACGATCGGCCATGCGCGCCAGCACCATAAGCAGTTTAGTGTCCTGCCTGATACCCTGTTCGATACCGGGGCGCACTACCTTGACTATGACCTCATCACCATCTGGAAGCTGTGCACTGTAGACTTGAGCAATCGAAGCCGAGGCGAGTACGTTATCGTCGAATCTAGCAAATACCTGATCGATCGGTTTTCCAAGCTGCTGTTCGATAATGGCGCGGGCCTGAGGCAGGGGAAAAGGTGGCACCCGGTCGAGTAATTTTTCGAGTTCATCGACAATCTCGGTAGGCAGCAAATCTCGCCGTGTTGCCATCATTTGTCCGAATTTGATAAATATCGGTCCGAGCGATTCGATACAAAGACGTAGCCTTACTGCCTGGGATCGGGACTTGTCGCTAAACCAGTTAAATGGATTGATGAGACCTAGTAATCGTAGCGGCCTGTAAAAATGAATCGATAAAATGATTTCATCAAGTCCATAGCGGGCCAGGGTGAAATTAATCACGATGAGTCGATAAAGCGTGCTCATGACTTCCTGTCGGGTTCGCCGGAAAGGGATTGCAGCAAATGACGCAGGCGGACCTCGGCGCGCTCGACGTCCTGTTTAAGTAATGTCGCCTGTTGTTGAAACCTGTCAAATTCGACCTGGGTTGGCGTCAGGCGAACTTCTTCACGCAGGTATTCGCTGCTGGTCTGTGATAACGACCCTAAGCTCTTTCGTAGCCAGTCGCGGGCACCACGCGCCTGTTGATGGATGCGGTAAGCCAGTATATCTCCGGTATAGTGCGAGAGTGCCTCTTCCCAGTCTAAATCGAGATCGGTAAATATCTTCTGCATTTGCTGTGCCACTGAGGCATCGCCGTTGATACTGATACCTCCCTGAATTGAAGTGCTAACCTTATCGTCCTGGGTTGCGAGGTTTATGAGGGCGATTAACCGACCCGAAATAGTTGCGTCAACCGTTTTCGCGGGTTCATCCAGGCTTAATCGCATGCCCCAGCTGCCGGGGTGGCAATACAAACTCAGGTCAAGATCGGTCAGATGAATTTTGATACAGCTTCCCTGTAGCTCGCTGCAGCGAGCAAGCACCTGGTCGTCCATCGCCAGCAGCCTGTTTCCACCGATTTCGGTAAAAGCAAGCAGGGTACTGGTAATTTCAGTAAGCATATCGACTGGGAATTTGGCGAATCAGGAATTCGAACAGGTAACGAGGATCATCATCATCGTTCAATACTTGAAGGCACGGTGTAACGCAACGATGCCGCCGGACAGGTTATACACGTCGACCTCGTCGAATCCGGCTTCATCAACCATCATCGTTTTCAAAGTCTGCTGGTCTGGATGCATGCGAATCGATTCAGCCAGGTACTGATAACTGGCTCGATCGTGAGCGATCCATTCGCCCAGTTGCGGCAGTATCTTGAAAGAGTAAAAGTCGTAGGCTTTTTCTAGCGGCCGGCAAGTTGGTTTTGAGAATTCCAGCACACACAGGCGTCCGCCTGGCTTGAGGACGCGTCGCATCGAGTTGAGCGCAAGCAGCTTGTCAGTGACATTGCGCAAACCGAAGGCGATGGTAATACAATCAAAACTATTATCTTCGAACGGCAGGATCTCGGCATTGCACTGGATCGTATTGACGCGATCGATCAGGCCCTTGTCAATCACCCGATCACGCCCATGCAGTAACATCGCGGCATTGATATCGGCGAGATAAACCCGCCCGGTATCGCCTACCAGCTTTGCCTGTTTTATCGCAAGGTCACCGGTGCCACCGGCGAGGTCAAGCACCTGGTGCCCGGCCCGGATAGCACAGAGTTCGAGGGTAAATTTTTTCCACAAATGATGTACGCCGAACGACATGACATCATTCATCAGGTCGTAGTTACTGGCGACCGAATCAAAAACGCCGCCGACACGCGACTGCTTTTCGGATGCCGGAATCTCGTCAAAACCAAAATGGGTGGTGGAATCTTTTTGCACTGGACTGATCACTAACGGTTAACAGGCGAACCATAGCAGATGTACGCCAATCGGTCAGCAGATGTTAGGAGAGGAATAAACACGAGATATTCTATTAATTTGATGGGTGCAACCCATCAACTCATCTGAAAGATTCAGAATTAATCTAGACTAATCGGTTTTACGCTCGTGCCCGGCTTCTGCCAGGCGATCGAGATAGGCCTGCCATTTTAGTTCGTAATTGACGCAGAGATCATTCAGGTAATCCCAGCTGTAAATGCCGGTGTCGTGGTTATCGTCAAATACCAGGCATAGTGCATAGTGCCCTACAGGCTCGATACGTGAAATATTGACGTCCTGTTTACCAAGCTGCAGCACTTCCTGACCGGGACCATGACCCTGCACTTCGGCCGATGGTGAGTAAACGCGTAAGTATTCAGTGGGTAATTTGAAATTTGAACCATCCTCGAAACCAAGTTCAAGAACTCGTGAGACTTTATGAAAATTAATACTGGTCGGTCTTGTGTTGGACATTTACAGGGGTTCCCTAAAGAATGTACTGACTCAGGTCTTCTTCCAACGACAGTTCGCCGAGGTGTTCATTGACGTAGACGGCATCGATTTCGATGCTCTGGTCGGGCATGTCGGAGGCTTCGAAGCTGATAGATTCGAGCAACCGCTCCATCACCGTATGCAAACGCCTGGCGCCGATATTTTCCTGCTTTTCGTTAACCTGCCAGGCTACCTCGGCAATACGCGCAAGGCTATCGTCGGTAAAGGTCAGTTGGACCCCTTCGGTTGCCATCAGTGCGGTATATTGCTCGGTGAGCGAGGCATTGGGTTCGCGTAGAATGCGGATGAAATCTTTCACCGTTAGTGCCGACAGTTCGACCCGAATCGGTAGTCGACCCTGTAATTCAGGTATCAAATCGCTGGGTTTGGACAGGTGAAAAGCGCCCGAGGCGATGAACAGGATATGATCGGTTTTAATCATTCCGGCCTTTGTGGAAACCGTACAGCCCTCGACTAATGGCAATAGATCGCGCTGTACGCCCTCGCGTGAGACATCGGCACCACTGGTTTCCTGGCGTTTTGCAACCTTGTCGATTTCGTCGATAAAGACGATACCGTTTTGTTCCGCGTTCTCCAGTGCTGCCAGTTTTAATTCGTCTTCATTGATCATTTTCGACGCTTCTTCATCGGTCAATAACTTCAGGGCCTCTTCGACACGCAGCTTGCGTGTTTTCTTTTTCTGGCCACCCAGGTTCTGAAACATACCCTGCAGCTGGTTGGTCATGTCTTCCATGCCTGGCGGCGCCATGATTTCGACACCTAGCGATGGTAATTGCAGGTCTACCTCGATCTCCCTGTCATTGAGCTTGCCCTCGCGCAGCATCTTGCGAAATTTTTGGCGCGTATTGGCGGTGCTGCTGTCAGCTTCTTCACGAAATTCACTGGGGCGCGGCAACAGCACATCGAGCACCTTTTCTTCAGCCGCGTCTTCGGCACGGTGACGTACGCGGCCGACCTCGGCCTCGCGCATGCCGTTTACCGAAACATCAACAAGATCACGGATGATCGACTCAACATCGCGACCAACATAACCAACTTCGGTGAATTTAGTCGCTTCAACCTTGATGAAGGGGGCATTTGCCAGGCGTGCCAGGCGGCGCGCAATTTCGGTTTTACCAACCCCGGTAGGTCCCATCATCAATATATTTTTGGGCGTTATTTCGTTACGCAATTCCTCATTTACCTGTTGGCGGCGCCAGCGATTACGCAGCGCTATCGCAACAGCGCGCTTGGCATCGTCCTGGCCGATTATGTGGTTGTCGAGTTCTTGCGTGATTTCACGCGGCGTCATTGGAGATTGGGTTATATATTTGTTGTCCACGATTATTTCTTGGCGTAGTTAAGTTCTTCGAAATTATGATTCAGATTG
>Ga0164315_10003355_pt1 | contig 12429 bp, 10 predicted proteins | sample GuaBasSedimGuay6_FD_113737 | JGI IMG/M metagenome (GOLD analysis project Ga0164315, IMG submission 113737) | Subseafloor sediment microbial communities from Guaymas Basin, Gulf of California, Mexico - Guay6, Core 4569-2, 0-3 cm | ecosystem: Environmental > Aquatic > Marine > Hydrothermal vents... | reverse complement strand
TCTGCGGTACAAGTTTGATACAGAAATGGAAGAGCACTATCAAATTCTAAAATATGTAACAATTAACGGTAGTAAAACAACTGGACAAATACCGAAAAAGAAATAGAACAGTCCATAATATAAAGGTCATACCTAGTTAATAGGTAATCAATATTAATAAACCGAACACGAAAACTAATACTAACTATAATAAAGAACCAACGAGGGGATACGGCACGCCCGATGTTCGAACCGTTAGCAGAAATATAGATAATATGAAGAATGCAATATTTGTTTTAATAGGTCTTATGCTTTTTGCATGTACAGATAATGAAATGCAGAGAGAATATTATAGTAATGGAAATAAAAAAGCAGAATGTAAAATTATAAATGGAAAACAAGAAGGCGAATACAAAGAATGGTCTGAGTCTGGTCAATTACTTTGGATAGTAACATGGAAAAATGATATTCAACATGGAAAGCAAATTGAATATTTTGAGAATGGTCAAAAAAAACAGGAAGTTAATTTCAGTAACGGTGAAGTGGACGGTGAAGCATTGCATTGGTATAAAAACGGTCAATTGGAACAAATATGGAATTGGGATAATGGATTAGATACTGGTCTTTGTATTGCTTATCATGAGAATGGCAAAAAAATGCACGAAGGAAAAAAAATAGAAGGTAAGGAGGAAGGAATATGGAAGGAATGGTATTCTAATGGGAATTTGCAAAGTGTCTCTAATTGGAAAAATGGATTTGAAAATGACAGTAATTATGGATATTACACTGATGGAAGCTTAAGTTATCAAGGCTATCTTGAAAATGGTTTACAGCAAGGAAAATGGTGCTATTATGACAGTATTAATAAGGAAATAGTAGCATATTTGATATATAAAGACGGAAAAGTAATTGAAGAGTAATAATAAACACTATCTACAATCGATTAGACCGCCCCGCCAGAACTATAACTGACGGAACTATTATACAGCGGTTCTCTAAATCATAGGAAAGAGCAGCTACTATTTTGATAATCACAAAAAAAAAGGTCTATTTTTGGTTAGAATTTAGTAAAATGAATATTAACGAAATGAATGGGGGGTTTTAACGGACTGCCGTTGCGTGTAATTAGAATGACAACAAAACTAACTCAGAAGGAAATAGTTGAAATCCTAAACAAGGTGACAAAGAGAGGTAATCCCTTAGTTATGGGGACACCATTTTATGTTTCAGGTATTCTTTCAGGGCAACTTGAAAAATATTTTTATGGAGAAATTGATGAAGATGAATGTAAGTTGTCGTTAAACAGAGTATTTATTGGAGTACCATTTATTATCAATGCTGATTTTGAACCTGAATCTGACATTACTATTGTTAATTATAAAATAAAGCCAATACTTTTTGGTTATTGGTGGATAAGACTATTTCCCATAGCACTATTAGTAATAGGTGTTATAAAACTAATTATTGATAAGGAAGACTCACTGGGAGAATTCTTAATCACTGGCGCATTGCTTTGTTCAGTTCCTCTTTTATTATTGATATGGCACATGAATTGGTCTAAAAAACAAATGGAAATAATATTCAAAAAGTTACTCAGACTTAAATAATAAAAATATAAACAGGAAATTAAGCGTACTATTTTTCAATAGGCTTATTCCAGTTATTACAAGTCGCACTCACAAGAAAGAAGAATTATTGAAAATTGATTATTAATGTGCAAACATACGAGTAGACCGCCCCTCCAGATGAACTGACGGGAATAACCTCTTATACATCCATACGTGCAGGTCTCATGCGTGCTGAGTGGTAGGTATGGAAGTAGATGCAAGCTATAGAATTTAAGAATCATCTAAGGTAATTTTAATACCTTTGTGGCAAAGCAGGAGTAAACCACAATAAAGGTGGTTAGAACCCTTTATATTTGATGGGTAAACGATAATAATACTAGTGATATAAACAAGTTGGCAAATATATATGAGAGAAACAAAAATGAAATTAACAAGCTACTTCATATTGATTTTTGTAATTGTACTTAGTTCCTGCAACTCTGACAAAGGTAAAAAGACAAAGCTATTAAACAATGACAGAATATCTAATGGTGTAACGACAAACAAAGAATCAGTAATTAAACTTGATTCGAGTGATGAAACGGAAAACAAGACTACTGATTCAACCTTGACTTTTAGGGTAGATGATTATCCCGTAAAGAATGAGATGTTTAAAGGGAATTATGGGTTAAAAAAGAGTGGTAAAATCATTTCTTTTGACAAAGTATGGTTCACGCATCGAGAAATTAATCAAACATTAGTTTTTGAACTTTATACTGATTACCACAGATTAATTATTTATCATTTTGACAACAACATTATTCCTGCTATGATTACCAATCGGATGGAATTACATATCGAAGGAGGTGAACTAGCAACTAAACAACAAAAGACTAAATATTTCAATGGATTAGTTAAACAATCAATAGAAGTTGATGAAAATAATTTTATTTCAGAAAAGGGAGTTTATTTAGGAATGCCCAGAAAGAAAGCAATTGAAATTTATGGGACTCCAGACGAACAAGAGACAGAATCTCAATTTGAGATATTAAAATGGGAATTTGATGGAGATGCGTTTAATAAAAACACAAATCAAAAGAAACCTATAGCTAGAGACAGTTTTGGTCATTCTGTTACTATGATTTTTAGAAATGACTCTCTTGTTGGACACATATTGTTTAATGATATCCCTTAAAAATAAAAGGTGCTTACAATAGATATAGGTCATGCCTAGTTAGTAGGTAATCAATATTAATAAATCAAGTATAAAAGAGAGAATTATTTCTCAAATAAACCATTAGAAATGGAGAGTCTATTTATGAAAAAATTAAGTATTTTTTTAACACTTGTAATGATATGGACGCTTGTGTCATGTAATCAATATAAAGTTGATTCAGGAGAAACCATTATTGGTGTAGGAGAGAATAACGAATTGACAATAGATACTACGAATTGTGATAAAAATTTTGATGTTTATATAAACCCTAGTTTAATTGGAGAAGAACAGGTTAATGGAAATGCAAATAAAGTTGAATGCTTTACTAAATATTTAGGAGAATTGAGCATCGTAAATGATAAACATAAGTATTATGTTATTTCTCAATTCTACACAGTTCAATCTGCTATATCTAAACATGGTCATAGTAGAATTATTATTCTAGACAGCAACAAAAATGTTGCAAAAATCTATAATCTTGATATGCCACATCAGTTACCAAAAAAAATTGAAGCCAACAACCTGATTTTTAAATTTGATGATGAAGAATACAAATTACAATTTGAGGATGAGTTTCCGAAATTGATTTGCTTACCTAATAATAAAGGATGTTATTAATATATAAAACTTTGGTAAGGAAAGGGATAGTATGGTAGGTTTTTCTTCCGTGCTACTCGATTCCGAACCGTTATAGGTCAGTTAGAAATGGTATAGTAGAAATATTGATAAACTATTTAATTAAAAGAAAGTGAAAATAATGAATCGAATCATAATTATAGGGTTTCTGCTAATATTACTTTTTATAGTACCTATACATAAATCAAATGCTCAAAGTATAGATTCGTTGAATTATATATCCCTTGATGATTCAACATTCAGTTCAGGTTCAATATACAAGTTTGACTCGACTTCATTTTTATTAGCATCAAATAAGCTCGGTAAACCAAGTTATGATGAATTAGATAGTATTGCATGCTTTTTGAAAGCAAACACAACTCTAAATGTTGAGATTGTTGTGTATGGGTTTTGTAATCCAATGATGTCATGGATTTTACCCGAAAGTAGGGCGAAAGTAATTTTTGAATATCTTATAAATAAAGGAGTTGATAGAAACCAAGTTAATTATTTAGGTTATTGCGGTGATTGGGAGAATAGAGAAAACCCAATAACATCTTTGGACATTAAATGTTCTAGATTGCAACTAGAAATGATAATTAAATAAAAACTGAGCAGCTAAAGTTGTACAGTATATAAATCGCTAAAATTCAGTATTCAAAATTATGAAAGAGTTGGTATTCATACTTGTAACGATTATTTTAAACTTAAATGTATTTGGACAAATTAAGGAAAGGATTCTTTATGTAGACACATTACATTTCGAGAACAATGGAAATGTGGATGTGAATTCAGAAATAGATAGCTTATCAATAAGTAAATCATATCATGATTATCATCCATCCTATTTGAACAGGTCTAAAAATTCAAACCATGATGTATTTCTGAAGTCCTTTGTTGATTCAATTTTCTTTCTGAGTTTTGTTTATGATGCTTGTTGTGGCGAACCAGATTATCTCGATAGTGATAAGTTAAAGGTATTAGTTCATAATCAAGACTCCTTTTACTACATTAAACAATTCGACCCCTATGATAGAATTATTATTGAGGGTTTGTCTAAAACTATTTTTCCTTTTGAATGGGCAGGAAAAACCTTAGAATATTATTCTAATGGAAATGTAAAAGAAGAAGTGATATATAAAGGCGATAGTATTTTTTCTGAACAAATATGGACTGAAGATGGGGAAGTAATTGAAGATGTGTATTTTTACAATAAGATTGATACATGCCCCAATTTTGTTAATTCAAATGACGATTATGAAAGAAATTTAACTAGATATTTTCAGTCTAACCTTATTTATTCATCAATTGCCAAAGAGTTAGGTTTTTCAGGAACTGTCTATATGTCCTTCATAATTACGAAATTTGGAACTATTGAACAAGTGAGAGTTTTTAGAGGTGTTCATCCTATAATTGATAACCATTGTGTGGAAATAATAAAGCAGCAACCAGTTTTGTCACCAGGTCAATTTAATGGCAAGCCAGTGAATGTATTGTATTCTAGAAATATAAAATTCTTCTTGGACTAATAATAAAAAAGCCCCTAATCAAGTAAACAGTCCCTCCAGATAAACTGTCGGAACTATTATATAGCGGTTCTCTAAATCATAGGGAATAACAAGGTTTGATAATCAATTAAAAAGGCTTATTTTTGGTTGAAATTTAGCAAAAGGATTATTAACGAAATAGGTGGTGGTTTAAGACGGACTGCCGTTGGCAAAATATTAAAATGAAACGAAAAATAATAATATCATCAATAATCTTTTTATTCTCATTATACTTTATTAAACTATTAGTTCCGAAACTTAGAATTGACGGTTATTATAGTCTTCTATGTGAATTGACTTCAACAGATTCTGAAAATACTAGGTATGCTGAAGACTATACTGATAAAAAGTTTTTATCCCTGAAAAATGGAATGACTGAATCACAAGTTATTGGTGTAATTGGAAAACCAATTTCAATTTGGAATAATTCTAAAATAAAAGGAGAATACATTCTAATGTATAGTGAGTCTCCTACAGGTCAGGATTATCGAATGAGAAAAGTAATGATAAAAGATAGCATTGTAGTAAATGTTTTCGGGTTTTATTACAATGACTAAAAACATAAAACAGCAGCCAATAGAGTAGACCGCCCCAACCAGAACTATAACTGTCGAGTCTAGTACAACAGCGGCTCTCTAAATTGTGCACAAATAAGAAAGAAATGAATAAAATATTCGGAATTACAGCATTATTGATAATATTTTTAAGTTCTATTTCAATGAATGTCAAAGAACAAGACTTTCATGTTAGAATTGAACAGAATGGAAAATTAATTGAGCCAATTAATGGGTTAGTAACTCTAGACAAGAGTGAATTTAATATTGTATTTGAATTTTCTGAGCCTATGGGATTACTGTTAAATGGTTCATTTAAAAAGAAGACTTATAAATTAGCATCTAAGGGTAAGCCAAAATCACAGTTAATTGGATTTCAAAATACAGGTATGGCTGAAGGACTCTTGAACCCAGATAAAGAGATTTTTATATCAAATGAATCGCCAAACTATTGGTTTTATGACGATGATGAAGAAAATCGATTTAACTCTGTTGAAAAAATAAATGGCAAATACTTGTGTAAAAGAATTATTCAAAATCTATTTAATATTGACACTAAGAAGAATATCAAGGTTGAAGATGTGAGTAAACCTCTTTATCTAGTTTTTATATCATACAAGCGAGGAGAAAAGGTTACAGATGAGATTGAAATGAAAAGAGAATGGATTAAAATAAAGTGGAATAAATAAAAACATACCGTTAATCGAGACCGCCCCTCCAGATGGACAAGCCGGACTGCTTGACCACACAAGGCCGGAATTGCCATTGCTACGTACTCTTCTGAAATTATATAAACTAGACTGGTCAACGAAAATCGGCCTAGGGTGGTCCATTTGACCGGCGTGTCCACACTAGACTATTGTATTCTACTATTTGCCCTGTCACTGGGATAAAAAAATGCCATATTATTCATTTGTGCTACAAAAAGCACTACAAAAAAATAAAAAAGCCTCTAATTCGTTGTGAATCAGAGGCTACAGGAGGTCTCGAGCGGATTCGAACCGCTGTGGGAGCTTTTGCAGAGCCCAGCCTAGCCGCTCGGCCACGAGACCATTGTTTTAAATGGATTGCAAAATTAGTAAAAATTTTGATTTGACAATGGCTTTTTATTTTAGCTATCGAAGTTGTGGCATAAATAACAAGCCTAATAAGTTTATAATACCACCACCTTATGCTGTACCGTTCGATTATTATAATGTAAACTAACCACATATACTCCTGGGGTTTGATTGCTTAAGTCCAAACTAAAGCGTTCATTGGTCGAAGATTCGAGCTCTTTAGTGAAAATAAGTCGCCCCATTAAATCGCTTACAGTAACACTATGCGCTTGTTCACCATCAAATTTGATAAAGAAGTTACCATCACTTGGGTTTGGATAGATAAGAGATTTATCGTTTTTGTGAATCTCGTCGAATGTAAGTGGGAAATCGATAGTGAAATTATAAATAATCGAGCTTCCAAAATCAGGATTAAAATTAGTAACAACCGCACCATTAAGTTGTCTCAAATTGATATAACCGTTTCCATCATTATTGGCAAAAAATTTAAGACCATCGTTACCACTATCCAATATTTCTAATTTGTAACAGCCAACTCCAAGCTGAAAAGTGTCACGATAAAATGTGTTTGCTGCTAAGCCTGTTTTATGAAATATCATAGTTCCGGCCTCATTATACAACTTATATGAGGTTTCGTAGGCAGCCAAATTTGTTCGAAGTAGAATGAAAAAGTTGGAAGGAACTACATCGGGAATTATAAAAGTAGAATTGTAGATATTATTAAATGCATATTCATCAGTACCACCGTTTGGATTCTTTAATTCTATATGAAACTGATTCTCACCAGGCATCAGGCTACTCCATAATGCAGAATCTGCAGGTAGGCTAAGCTCAAGCTTTTCCATAAAGTCGAGAGATCCATTCCAAGTAAAGGTATTATGTGTAGTAGCATTATTTATCCAATATTTAATTTCTACGCTTGTAAGGGTAGTAGTTCCCGTATTTTTAATAATCACAGCAGGACTATTGCAAATGGAGTTCGTTCTTGCATACTCCACTTTGTTTGTAGGCCCAGTAATATCTATTGCGGCTACATCTAGATTGAAATTAGGGCTGCCGTATGTTACCAATTGGTTGTTCACAATATAATTTGAAGAACCTGAAGCAGTAGCTACGCCATAATCAATATTTGCAATTTGACCTGCGGTAACATATGAGCTAATATCCATCTCTTTCAATAGAGTTGGTGCTCCAGGGCACCATCCTGCACGATCATAAATCCAAGTTCCCCCTTGTGGGTAAATAGGGTTTTTTGCACAGGTTTTCCATACTTGCCAAGAAAACTCATTGCTGCCTCCACTAATATCGATATAATGATTGCGAGGGATAAACTCTCCTTCCTGTCCATGACCCGTAATGGATGAACGGATAAGGAAAGAGTTGCCGCTAGGATTCAAAGGAACATCAATTGGTGGAAAAGCACTTTCATTCATTATAAGTGTATAGGACTTATATTGCACAGGCCATATTTGTTGAATATCAATCACCTCGCGCACAGGTGTGCCAACAATAAAGGCAAATTTAATATCCATATCTTCTTGCCATTGTCCGCCACGCTCAACTGTTAATCGCTTATTTCCCTTTAGAAATGGCATAAAATCAGTCACATCAAATGTCCAAGTTTTTCCTTCCATACCCAAGTCTAGGTTAATTCCGTAGGGAGTTACAAAAGACATAATTTCAAACTTCATTGGCCATCGTTGATAATAATTCATATTGGAAATGGTGATGCTTCCATCAGCAGTTAAAATATTTGTATCTAGTATATTGCCATTAATTCCATCATAAGTATATTCATTCCCTGCTTCCCAAAATAAGGTGTCCATTATGGTAATAATATCATCGGAATATATTGTTCCAGAATTAGCTTGTACCTGATACTGCTTAACCGTATGGGCAGGCAAAGGAATGGTATCAAGCAAAGTGTCTGCTATAATTGTCAATTGATAATTTCCTTGAAGAAAGGTCGTATTTGGTCGCTGTTGGCTTGTAGAAAAAGCCTTAAATAAGTCAATTCCTTTTTTTGAAGACCATGCATTTCCAGCAATGGCAACTGCACTTCTTCCATTTCCACTAAAATCAGAAATCTGATTTCCAGTATTTTCATCGAGGGGGTAGTAAGCTTGTAGATTGTTATAGTTAGCATGTGTTGAATTTAGGCTTGCATACATCCACTTTTGCAATGTAGCTTGACTTAGGTTGGTGTCCCATACTCGAACTTCGTCAATATCTCCAACAAAGTATCGATTGTTAATTCCACGACTTATCCTTAAACCTATACCATTTGTGGTGTCTGTATTTATGGTTTTATTAGCAGTTGTAAGATTTGTTTCTAAATTTCCATCCACATATAATTGGATATTATTTACTGAAGTACCACTGAAAACACATGCCACATGATGCCAGTTTCCATCTGTAAGAATGGTATTTCCATATCGATAACCACCGTTTACCTCTACGCGTAAAGTACCAGTTCCATTAACTCGGAAAACCCATTTCTCACCACCAACATTCTCGCCCCAACTCACAATTTCCTTATCAGCAGTGGTTGTTTTAATCCAAGCTTCAACTGTACGAGAAGTATTGCCTGGTATTCCATTATAATTCACCGCTTCAATATAATTACTGCCATTGAATAGAAACGAATTATCATCGGAGCTTAGGAGAGCCATATCTTGAGCCGTTTGCGTACCTGCAAAACTGATTGATGTATTTGATGAGTTATTGGCATAAGAGAACTCCACAATAATATTTGAAGTGCCATCCCAGTTGAAAGGAGTATAAAACTGCAAGCGATTTTGACCTACAGCGAAGTTTGCATTATTAAAAAACACCTCAGTAAAACCACTATTATCGGGCATAGAGTCTGTTAAGAATGTTTTTGGACTGGCCTTAATTCGAATTCGTAGAAAACCAGTATAAGCAGTTCCACTATTTGCATTAAACAAAAGACCATCTAAATTTCCACTATGGGCACCAGCTGCAATAAGCTCGGCTTGAGTATATAAGTATTGCCGTTTAACATTAAGGCTATTTATAGGAATGAGTTCACTATTGCTCAAGCTACCTATACCCACTGTTGATTGAGTGTCAGAGATAATACTATCAATGACAACATTTTGTTGTATATACTGATAGTAGGCATTCATTGTAGTGCCACGGTAGTTAAATGTAGTACCCGAAAAACTAGATATGCTATAATATGCATGGCTTGCGGGCAATGAATCTACCCGAGCAGAATCGTGAATAAAAGTATTGCAACTATAATCCCACTCACCACAACCAATATTTGTTTGTCCACTTACAGGAGGAGATACTTTACCATCTTTACAACGAATATTATAGTACATAAGTACTTTTTCAAAGTGCAATGAAGTATCGATTGGGAATTCGACAGTTGTATCCCTTGTTGTTGAAGAATAGTGAAGAGATGAAACGATAATAGTATCACCTGGGCTTTGGGCGTTTGCAGTTGCGACGAAGGAAAGAATTGCAAAGAGGACTAAAAATCGATACATAAATATGGTTTTAAATAGGGTAAAAATAAGAAATGCAAATTTAAGGATTTTTTTTACTTTTGCAGCAAATTAAGAGGTTTATAATTAATATCGAAAGCATGAAAAGGATTATATTTATTGCAATTACTATTTTCTTCACAGTCAATCTAATGGCACAAACCGACACTTTAGTTTTAGTGAATAATGATGTTATTGTTGGAGAGATAAAAAGCCTTGATAAGGGGGTTATTATTTTTGAAACAGACTATAGCGATTCTGATTTTAAGATTGAGTGGTTGAATGTGAAGGAAATTATAAGTACTCAAAAATTTATTATGACATTCTCTAATGGTGACCGGATTAATGGCTATATCAGGACGAACCCTAGCGATCCAAAGAAAGTGAACGTTATCTCAGATGACAGTACGCTTTCCAGTTTTGATATTAAACAATTGGTATATTTAAAAACCTTGGAAAATAGCTTCTTGAGCAAACTTTCAGCAAATATTGATGTGGGATATACATTCACTAAAGCACGCAATAATCATCAACTTTCAATGCGTAGTGGAGTCTCGTATTTAACAAACATATGGGGTGCAGATGGGCGTCTTGATGTGGTACGTTCGGTTCAGGATAGTACCGAGGCGATTAGGCGTACTGAAGGTAATATTAGTGTTAAGATGTTTTTGTATAAAGATATCTTTGCAACATCTTCGGCTAATTTCCTTCAAAATAATGAACAAAAGTTGGCTTTAAGATCAACCTATGATTTGGGTATTGGTAATTATTTTGTTCATACGAATAAGGTTTATTTAATTCTTATTGTAGGAGGTGCTTGGAATGATGAAGTCTATACAGATCCTGCAATTTCGTCAAGAAGTGATGCTGAAGCTTTTGGCTCTGTAGAACTGAACCTTTTTGATATTGGGGACTTAAGCTTGCTAACAAATGCAAAACTATCACCAAGTTTATCTACTCCTGGTAGATATAGAGCCGACCTAAAATTTGATATTAAATATGACTTCGCTTACGACTTATATATTAAGTTTGGAACAACCTATAACTATGATAGTAGTCCGGTTGAAGGTGCTGCCAACAGTGATTATGTAATTCAGACAACACTTGGCTGGGAATGGAATTAGAATTCTTGTCTCTTTCTATAATGTAAATTTAGTTTTGGGTTTGATATTAAACATCCAAATTCTTATCTAAAACTCTGCTTTGTCATCTCACCTTTATTCCCTAATTTTGGAGCCATGCTATTCAGAGATATTATTGGACATACGGATTTGAAAAACCGGTTACTAAACACGGTGTTAAGTAATCGAGTGAGCCATGCTCAATTGTTTTTTGGAGTGGCAGGGACGGAGAAATTGGCCATGGCGATTGCCTATAGCCAGTTTATTTCATGCGAAAACAAACAAATTTATGATCAAGAGGCAGGCTTAATCGCTGACTCCTGTGGGCAATGTCCATCCTGTGTTAAATATCAAAAATTAGTACATCCCGACTTGCATTTTATTTTTCCAGTTGCCACTACTAAACTTATTACTAGCAAACCGGTAAGCAGCATGTTTATGGCTGAATGGCGTGAAGCTCTTTTGGAAAGCAATTTTTATTTAAGTTTGAATGAATGGTATGAGAAACTTGGAATTGAGAATAAACAGGGTCGAATAGGGGTAGATGACGCCAATAACATCATTAAAACCTTAGGCTTGCGTTCGTACGAATCAGAATATAAGGTAGTTATTATTTGGATGGTAGAGAAGCTGTATCATGCAGCAGCTCCCAAACTGCTTAAAATTCTAGAGGAACCACCTGATAAGACCTTATTTGTTTTAATATCAGAAAACCCTGATCAAATATTGAAAACAATACTTTCTCGAGTACAATTATTGAAATTTACCCCACATAGTGATGAATTAATTCATTCCTATTTGGAAAAGAATTTTCAGTTGGAGCCAAAAAAGATGGAGGAGATAGTATATCTCTCTGATGGATTATTTTCAAAGGTACATAAGCAATTAAACAACTCGGGAAATGAACAAATGTTTTTCCACCATTTTCGTGAGATGATGCTTTTTGCCTATCAAAATAACTTCGTCAAAATGCGTGAAAAATCCAATGAAATTAGCCCTATGGGTCGTGAAAAAGTAAAACAGATTTTACAGTATGGAATGCGGATTACGCGGCTTTGCATGCTTCATGATATAGGTCCTGATAATATGCTTCGATCTGCCAACGATGAGTTGGAATTTGTAAGTAAATTTTCACGTTTTGTAAATCAAAATAATGCTGAAACGATATACAAAATCTTACTGCAGGCAGAGTATCATATTGCTCGAAACGTAAATTCCAAAATCGTTTTATTAGATACTATGCTGCAAGCTAGTATTGAAATTCGGAAGCAGAAATA
>Ga0164315_10003354_pt1 | contig 12430 bp, 11 predicted proteins | sample GuaBasSedimGuay6_FD_113737 | JGI IMG/M metagenome (GOLD analysis project Ga0164315, IMG submission 113737) | Subseafloor sediment microbial communities from Guaymas Basin, Gulf of California, Mexico - Guay6, Core 4569-2, 0-3 cm | ecosystem: Environmental > Aquatic > Marine > Hydrothermal vents... | reverse complement strand
TGAAAAACGATTTCAAATACACCCGAATGGAACCTTTACCATTCAGAGTACGCAAAGAGTAAAAAGCTCCAACTGCCGGACCGAATGCAGCGAGAACCATAACTGGAATCGTAATAGACTTCAAAGACTCCCTGCTTAAAGAAATAACCCCGAATCCTGCAAGAACCAGAGGCAGCCAGATCAACCAGGACCACAAAAATGTTACTGTAAAAAACCTGAGCGGAAACTTTTCATTATCTTTCATATCATCTTTACCTTTTTCAGGATATCCAGAGCTCCTTGAGCCAGCTGGATATCCCGGTTCAAACAGAGATTATAGACTACTCCGAGCCAAGTTCTTTTATCGTAATATTCCCTGAAGAGCTGCTCAGCTCCACAGATCGGTTCTCACCGCTTCCTGCATTTCCAACCATGCCCTCAAGATGGTTTTTCTTCATGGAACCGGCAACAGTTACGGCAAAATCGCTGCTGATATTCCCGGAAGACGCATCAGCATTCAAGCGGAAAACCGTCCCCCGGGGAAAGCCGACGGAAAGCTGACCGGATGAAGCCTTGAGGTATATCTCATCCCCGGGATTCCGGAACTCAACGTTAATACTTCCAGATGAGCTTTTCATGCTGAGGTTCCCGGAAACACCTTTGAGCCTGATTCGCCCGCTTACAACCCGGCCCGATATTTTTGATGCAGCAATATCTTCACCGTTGATACTTCCCGATGAGACACTCAATTCCAGAACATCCCCGGAGCTAAAAGATTTCAAATCAAGATTGCCGGACACGGCCTTAATCTCTCCGCTACCTACCCTCCATCCCTCTGCAGTGATCGATCCGGAGGACAGCTTTACTACTGCAGAACCTGCAGAAATGTCTTGTACCAAGATGTTTCCTGACGATCCGTTGATATCCAGAGAATCAAGATTCAGCCCGGATACCGAGTACTTCCCGGAGGATCCATCCAATGTGAGTTTATCCAGAGTCCCGGAGGGGATTCCAAGCTCCAGTGTTATCCGGCTGTTTTGTACCGGGATATTTCCCCACTGACTCTCCATGGTGAGAACACCTCCGGACAGTTCTGTAAAGAAAACCTCTTCCGTTTTCCGTTCTGTATTTGCTGTCCCGTGATATCGGACAGTAACAACATCCCCGCTTATGGGTGTTATCACAGCATCCTCAAATCGAAGCTGAATCGAAATTTCATCAATTTCAGCTGCCGGGTATTCCCGGGATTCATCGATTGTAATACCACTCTCTGCAGTCCCCCGCATCGGCGGCCAATCTTCACCATTCCGTATACTCCGGGGGAGGCCCGAGGCGAGGAGAAAGATTCCCGAAACCAAAGCCGCAGCGGCAAATACAATCACCAGACGCAAGCTTAGTTTTTTTGCTTCCATTCTAAATATTTTCATCTTATTATCCGCCTTGTCATCCTGACGTATTTCACAGTACCGGTTACAAACCACCGACTCAGATAAATCATTCCGATTACCGCCAAGGCCCCAAGAGCCGCCAAGGCAATCCCTCCGAAGAACACAGCAATCCTGGGCATCACACCGGCGATATGTTCGATAGGCAGCCAGATTCGAAGCAGCGGTTCCAGAGGAATAGCCAGAACTACCGCCATACCGGATACAAGAATCGAAACCGCCCCGGCCCAAAGTCCCGCCATAGCACCAACCAGCCCCCCGTAGGGACCAACAACGAAAATGGCGTTAAAGAGCAGCAGGCTCAGACTCGACATGGAAATCCGCATCACATTCCCCGCAGCCGTCTCCCGGAACTTTTCTGTACCAAGCTCTTCCATGGCTTCAGCGGCAAGTTCCGCAGAGCTTCCCAGAGCCTTGGAAATCTCCTCTTCGCTTTTTCCCTCTTCCCGGCTCACCAGGAAATGCTCCCGATAATCGTCCATGATGGACTGTCGGTCTTCACCGGAAAGTCCGCGAAGTTCTCTCTTCAGGGCTTTTAAATACTGTTTTTCAGTCAGCCTTTCCTTCATACATGCACCACCTTGTTTTCGCTCAATATCCGGCCGACCCTCTCCTGGAAATCTTCCCATTCCAGGCGTACAGCCTCCGCACGATCCTTTCCCTCTCCGGTAATCCGGTAGTACTTACGTGGGGCTCCACCGTCTGACTCTTCGAGGTAAGTTTCAAAAATACCTTCCTTGGAAAGCCGACGCAGTATCGGATACAGTGCCCCTTCCGAGATATCGATATCCCTGGAAATCTCCTGAACCAGTTCATAACCGTAAAAATCTTTGCGACGCACCAGATCAAGAACACAGAGCTCCAACACCCCTTTCTTGAATTGATTGTTCATCCTTTCCTCCTCAACCGCTTTCCGGTCAATTATACATACTCTAGTACTGTTCATTGTATAGTACTATTCATAAGATAGCTCATTTAAAATAATTGTCAAGTCTTAATTAACGATATTGACCTTTTTTTTACTGACCTCCGGTTGCATGGCCGAGCAGTTGACGCAGCCAACAACCAGGCCTCTGTCGCCGATAGATAGAATGTCTAAACACTCTTTCATCCAATTTACATTGTATCTATCTCCATGCAATAATAGTTTTTCATTGTATATATCTCCATCCCCATGTATTATTTCCATATTATGAAAAGAATACTTGAGAAAACTCTTTTAGAATGGATTAATAGCAAAAAACGAAAACCTTTACTCTTAAACGGAGCACGACAGGTAGGGAAAACCTATCTGCTTAAAGATTTCGGTAAAAAACATTTCTCCAACATCCATTATTTTGATCTTGAAGAACAGAAGAAAATACTCGAACCAATCTTTAATGATGGATCTCTGAATCCGAAAGCTATAATCGACAGATTGAGCTTCATCAGTGGAAATGTGATAGATATTAATACCGATCTTTTAGTATTTGATGAGATACAATCCATACCCAGAGCAATTACATCCCTGAAATATTTTAATCAGGACATGAGTGAACTGGCCGTTGCTGCCGCAGGATCCAACCTCGGTGTCGCTCATGCCGAAGAGGCCTTCCCTGTGGGGAAAGTAGATTCATTATTCCTGTACCCGATGAATTTCGAAGAATTCCTCTGGGGAATTAACGACACTATGGCTTCAGACTTTCTGTCTCAATTCGACGAAGGACGAACAGAGGAAATATATCATACTCGATTGTTTAACCTGCTGAAGATATATTTCGTTACTGGCGGACTCCCGGAAGTTATACTTGAATATCTGAAGGAAATAGAGCATCCACTCACTGCATTCAGAAATGTACGCAAATTACAGGAAACACTGTTACTACATTACAGAAATGATTTCGGGAAATACTCCGGGAATACCAATTCAAGGCATATAGAGCGTGTTTTTAATTCGATTCCATCACAGCTTTCCAGAATCCAGGACGGTACAACAAAAAAATATATTTTCAAAGATGTTATTTCCAGGGGATACCGAAGCTATGAAGATTTAGCGGACCCCATCGATTGGCTCGTAAAAGCCGGTTTTGCACTCAGATGTGATATAACAGAAAACCCAACCATTCCAATTTTCGGAAACACTTTGGAAAATACTTTTAAATTATTCATGTTTGATATCGGGATTCTCGGGGCACTGGTAAAAATTCCACCGGGCGCAATCATGCAGTACAGTTATGGAACATACAAAGGATATTTTGCTGAAAACTTCATCCTTCAGGAATTTATATCTTACGGTTTCAAGGATGTTGTAAACTGGAGAGGAAGAACCTCTGAAGTTGAGTTTCTATTTCAACTGGGAAATCGGCTGTTTCCTCTTGAGGTTAAAGCAGGAATAAATACCAGGGCAAAAAGCCTTTTCGCTTACATAAATAAATATCATCCTGAGGCATCATTTAAATTTACCGGGAATAGATTCGGAGTTGACAGACAGAATAAAGATTACAACTACCCCCTGTATATGGTTTCAAAATTTCCTCCGAAAGAGCTGATCAGCTAAACATCAATCTCTTCAGGGATTCCCCCGATGATTTTTTCCGCTTTTATGGTCATCAGAAAGCCGGCTCCAGGGGTATTCAGATCGATACCCTCTTTTATCAGCAGCTTGTTCAGATAATCTATCTGATCCGAGTTGTCCATGATACCGATAAAAGTTTTTGAATACGGCGATTTCCCCTTGTAATGGGATAGTCCGGCAAACATGGGGATATCGTAAGCCATCTTCTTTTCCAGGGTTTCACTGTCCAGGATAAGAGAAGTCTGGGCGCCGATTTCCACCAGAGTGGAAATAACTGTATGCATTTTTTTCTGGTCGGATAAAGCCAGAACGAAAAGGTATTCTCCATTGTTCCCTTTCTGAATGGGAATGATATCGTTTCTGGCAATTTCCTCTCTGAACTCATCACTTGATTCGGAGAGGATAAGTTTGTTCCGAATATGTTCATCACTGAAAATCCGGGCCGCTTTAGCCAGAATCTGTAAGTATTCTTTATTTTCATTACCGGGAAAAATAAAAAGAAAAAGTAAACTGACCGGTTTATTATCTATCGAATTGTACTTAATCCCGCTGGGCATTGTAGCCGCCAGTATTATCCCGTGAGATATGAGATCGGTCTTGCAGTGAGGAATGGCAATGCCATTACCAATTCCTGTGGTACCCTGTTGTTCCCGTTCCATTACCGCTGAGATGAGTGCCTCAACCTTATCCCCGGGGATAATATTGCTTTTTGCTGCCTGCTCCAGAAGACTTGAAATAATAATCTTCTTGTTCTTTCCATCCGTTTTTATCTGAATCCCTTCAGGTTTCAGATAGTCAATAATATACATTTCAGACAGCTCCTTCCCGGGTGTAGTTCTGATGCCAGAGGATGAGTAATTCGATAATATTCAGATCGCCGATTAACCTCTCTCCTCTATCAACAACAGGAATCTCCCCGGCCTTATTACTGAAGAGAAGGTTGAAGGCTTTTTCTATGGGATCGTTATCATGAACATAGTAAACTTCAGGATCCATAAGATCCCGGGCACTGGTTTTATTCCCGGATGAAGCAATCTGATAGCCTGAAAAATTTGAGCCGGAAGAGAATGAGGCCATAGAGGAGAAATCAATACTGATTTTTTTAAGTATATCCTGCATGGTAATAATCCCCATCAGCCGTTCTTTATCATCAATCACGTAAACAGCCCGGATGACAGGATTGTCAATAAATATCTTAATGACATTCTCAACCCGTTCATCTTCCAGGACAATCACCGGGTCAACGGTTATCAATTTTCGGATTTCGCCAACTTTTGTTTCTTTCATACATCTTCCTTTTCTTTAAATGCCCACTTGAGAAGAGGCGGAGTTAGAATGGCCGAGAAAATAACGATCAGTACGGTAGTGGAGTACTCTGTCTGGGTAAAGATACCCCTTGCTAATGCCATCGCTGAAATAATCAGAGCTACCTCTCCCCGGGGAACCATCCCGATTCCTATCCTGGTTGATTGCTGCAGGCTGAACCCGCCGATTTTTGCGCCAACTCCCGAGCCCAGGATTTTACCGACAACGGCAAATAGAATAATAAAGATGATGAAACCGGGATTCCCGGAGATGTCCCGCAGCTGTGTTTCAAGTCCGATATTGATAAAAAAGATAGCAACAAAAAAGGATTGACCCAGGGTTTCAACTCCCTCGCTCACGGTTCTTTTCGACCTGGTCTGACCCACAAACAAACCCGCAATATAAGCTCCTGTTATTTCCGCCATCCCAGCCTTTTCAGCAGCCCAGGCAAAGAAGAAACACAGAGAGAGGGCTACGGCAACGACGCCGGCTTCCACCTCCAATTTTCTGGTAAAGCGGATAATCGGTCTGAACAGAAAGAATCCCACAAGGAAGGATGCAACAAAGTATCCGAGGATTTTCGCCATGGAAACCAGAATGTTATTTTCCCCGCCGTGAAGCCCGAACACAAAGGTGAGCATCATGATACCGATGATATCATCAATAATTGCCGCACCGAGAATTGTGGTGCCTTCAGACGAATGGAGTTTCTTGAGGTCAATTAAAGTCATCACAGTAACACTCACACTGGTGGCCATCAGAACCGTACCGATGAGCGTAGCGGAGAAAATATCCAGACCGAAAAAACGGGAAGTAAAAAAACCAAGGGCAAAAGGAACAACCACCCCTCCGGCGGCAGCCATCAGAGAAGCCCTGCCCTGAGATTTCATTTGGGCAACATCGGTGTCCAGCCCGGCGGTAAAGAGGAGAAGTATCACCCCCAGCTTTGCCAGCCATTGAATCACTATATCCGTCTTGACTATATCGAGGACCGAAGGCCCCAGCAGAATCCCGGTGATAATCATTCCGAGAACAGGAGGCATTTTGAACTTGATTGACAATGCCGCAACATACTTTGATAGAATAAGGATGATCGCAAGATGAAGAAGGAAGTGCGGATGAACCATAAAATCATTATAGATTACAGGAAGGAAAGAATACCAGATAAGGGAAAAGAGATTGATATCTACTGGTTTTCAGGCACAGGAAACACCCTGCTCATCGCACAAACCCTTGAAAATATTCTTACAAGCAGCGGATTCAAAGTGAATATGAAAGCCCTTGAGAAATCAGATGCTTCCAAGGTCGATATATACAGAACTCTGGGACTGGCTTTCCCGGTGGCGGAGCAGGGAACCTTCCCTCTGGTTTGGGATTTCATCAATAAAATCCCCTCCCCAGTCGAACTGGGAATCCGGGACGCTGAGGCTTTCATGGTAGACACAATGATGGCCTACTCCGGCGGTGTAAAAGGACCGATTAAGAAAATACTCCGGAAAAAAGGATTTCAAACCCTGGGAGCCAAAGAGATTGTAATGCCCAACAATCTGATGAAGAAGAAAAAGCAGCCGGAGAAAGACCGATTAAAAATAGAAAAGGGTAAAATGGCGGCTGAACAGTTCGGCCGGGATCTGATATCAGGAAAAGCGGTCTGGCGGGATATTCCAATCTACTCAGATCTGATGGGCAGTTTCAGTAAAATGGACTTCAACTGGAACCTGCTCCGGAATAAGTTCCCCTTGAAAGTTGATGATGAAAAATGTACACGATGCAGGCTCTGTGAAAAAAACTGTCCGACCGGCAGCTGGAACTTTGACGAAGAACAAAACCGGATGATCTGGGCAAAAGAGGACTGCATCTACTGCCTGCGCTGTTTTTCCTACTGCCCTATTCAAGCCATCAGCTACGGGAAGAAGAAATACATTCAGAATAAAGGGGTTTCTACGGGAATGATCAGCGGAATGCTGAAACCATAAAGAAACAGCCGGAGATTTCCGGCTGGATATTCTTCATCCCCCTGAACCGACGGTATTATCTGCTTTCCGCTGAATAATAAAAATGCCGTTGGTGATTGCTCTGGGGGGCGCGGGCTGCTGGATCTGCCCGGAGAATGTCCCTTTTATCACACCGCCGACATTTCCGTATTCCGTGATGATAAACGTAAAATCATCTAAATCCGAATTATCATGGTACCAGGTATCATTACTAAAACTGAAACAAGGACTTGTGCTGCCGTCAGTAAAAGTGCCAGCTACCGGGCTGGTTGTTTTAAATCTCAGATAAATAGATACCGAAGAATTATCCGCACTCCGTGCTGCAAGAAAAATATCGCCATTATCACGGAAGCTTCCCTCTGCCCCGCCTGCTTCATCATACCCCTCAGTAAAAACATATTGGGTTCCATCCATGGTAAAAGAAATCAGATAGACCGGAGTATCAGGAGTATCACCCAGATCACATCCTGAGAATATTACGAGTAAAGCAGCAATTATCAGAAATAGAACCAGGGTCTTTTTACGATTCATGTATCCCTCCACAATTTTCTGTTTATCAACATTAACCCCGCTGATAATTACGTCAATGAACGTTGCTTTCCAAACCTCCCGGGGGTACTATTAACGTTCATTTATCCAACTTCCAGCTGCCCCCGTAGAAGGAGGGATTATGGCGAAAGGCTCAAAGAGAATCCTTGGAATAGATGCCGGCTCAGTGGCCGTCTCGATTGTTGAAACCGACGCCGAAGGAACGATTCTCCGTAAAGAGTACCGCTTTCATAACGGGCATCCCCGGGAGGCTCTAAGAGCAATAATCGATGATTGGTCCGCTTCAAATCCCGAAATTTCCGGGTGGGCATCCATCGCTGCATCCCGCTCCGCCGCTCCTTTTGTTCTTTCACCGGATATGCTGGTTGACGATCATGTGGCGGTAATGACCGCTGCGAAACGCCTCCACGGCCGTATCGGTTCTCTACTTTCTATAGGCGGAGAGAAATTCGGCCTATTTTCCTGGTCGGGAGAGGGGGAGTATCGAAGTTTCAAGGGCAACACTTCCTGCGCTGCAGGTACCGGGGGGTTTCTGGACCAACAGGCCGAGCGTCTGGGACTGGCCTGTGCCGCCGAACTTTCTGCACTGGCGGATTCCAACGTGAACGAGGCACCGAAGATTGCCACCCGCTGTGCGGTTTTCGCCAAGACCGATCTCACCCACGCTCAGCAGGAAGGATTCTCCCTGGACTCCATCGCCGACGGCCTGAGCCGGGGGCTGGCGGGGAATCTCCTTGATGTGCTGCTTGACGGTAAACCGCCGGCGGAGCCTTTTATCATCTGCGGGGGAGTGGCACTGAATAAAGCGGTGGTGAAACATATCGCCGATCTCACTGGAACACACCCCCTTGTGGACGAATCGGCTCCTCTTTACGGAGCCATGGGAGCTGCCTGGGCTTTCCTGGAGCAGGAAGAATCCCTCCAGGAAAACACCAGAATCCGAACTGAAGCCTCAGAAATCATCGGGGCGCAATCGGAGGTCAATCTCGAAAAAGGATACAGATACCCGCCCCTCACCCTGAAAAAGTCCACCTACCCCGATTTTTCCTGCTACGACTCCCGGGAAATTCCGGTGAAAGGACGCAAGGGACGCTACCCGGTAGAAGTGGAAATATTTGAGAAACTCCCCGCCGGGGGGAACGCCACGATGGGGATCGATATCGGGTCTACCAGTACCAAAGCCGTCCTTATCAGTGAAGGGGGGAAAGTGCTGCTGGGGCTCTACACCCGGACAGCGGGAAGACCGGTGGAAGCCATGAAAGGCCTGCTGATGGCCCTGGAAGAAACCTTAGCAGAGCACGGACCGGGAATCGAAGTACTCGCCTGCGCCACCACAGGATCCGGACGAAAACTGGTGGGGGAAATTCTGGGAGCCGACCTGATTCTGGATGAAATCACCGCCCATGCCAGAGCGGCAGTCCACCTGGATGAAGAGGTGGACACCATTATCGAAATCGGGGGTCAGGACGCCAAGTTCACCACCCTCAAAGACGGCAGGGTAACCGGATCGGTGATGAACAACGTCTGTGCCGCTGGAACAGGAAGCTTCCTGGAAGAACAAGCTGCACGCCTGGGATGTGTGGTTACAGACTATGCGGAGCGCACCGAAGGAGTCTCGGCCCCGGTTACCAGCGACCGCTGTACGGTCTTCATGCAGCGGGACCTGAACCACCTGATGAGTGAAGGTTATTCGGTGGAGGAAGTTCTGGCGGCAGCTCTCCACAGTGTCCGGGAGAACTACCTGAACAAGGTGGCGGTGAGGCCCCGGATCGGAAAGAAAATCTTCTTTCAAGGGGCCACGGCCAGAATCAGAACACTGGTGGCCGCCTTCGAGCAGGCCCTGGACAAACCGATTCTCGTATCCCGGTTCTGCAGCCATACCGGCGCCCTGGGGGCAGCACTGCAGCTCATTGATGATGAAATTATCCCGGGGAAATTTCGGGGTGTCGAGATCTGGAAGCAGAATATTCCTGTTCGGACGGAGGTATGCCAACTCTGCAAAAATGCCTGCAAGCTCACCCTGGCGGAGGTAGCCGGAGAAACGGTGGCCTATGGATTTCTCTGCGGCCGGGATTACAATACAGATAAGTACGTAGCGGTGGCCGGGGAAGGTTCGGAGCCCATGGACGAGCAGGTGAAATTATTCCGGGTTCAAAAGCCCGGGGCTAAGAGAAAACCTGCTGTACCCTACACCCTGGGACTTCCTGCCGCCCTTTATATGGCCGCAGAATTACCCTTCTGGGAGAAGTTTTTTGCTCTGTTGGGTATCCCCACTATTTCTGACTGCGGGGTCGATCCGATTGAAAGCGGCAAGGCCCTTACCGGGGCTGAGTTCTGCGCCCCGATGACAGCGCTTCACGGCCGGGTAGCCAGACTTGCCGAACAGGCCGACTACGTTTTTATACCCTTTTACCTGGATGAGAAAGGTCCGGATGGGGATAAACACAGCTACTGCTACTACAGTCAGTTTGCCCCCACTCTGGCAAAACAACTGGCCCCAGAGGGAAAGGTAATCACCCCCCTGGTAAAAACGGCCTACAGGGATTTCAGAGGGAAAACAGCCGTCTATGAAGCTCTCGAAGACTTACCCGGAACTCCTCCGGATCTTAAAAAAATGGAACAGGCCTGGAAGGAAGCCGGGGAATGGTTTGAAGAGAAGCGGAGGGAGCTGAGGCAGTTCCATGCAGACAGAGCCCGGGAAGATGATATCAACGTTGTCTTACTGGGACGGCCGTATGTTGTTGCCGATTCGAAGATGAACAAAGATATCCCCCGGCTGTTTTCCGAAACCGGAGCCCGGGTGTTCGACATGGAAATGCTGAACTCCGACGGCATCGACGATCTGCCCTGGAGCTACGCTTCAAAAATCATGAAACACGCCGAGCGAATCGCCGAGATGGAGGGAACCTACCCTGTCCTGATCACAAGCTTCATGTGCTCACCGGATTCTTTTGTTATTCCCTATGTCCGTGAACTCTGGGAGAAAAGGGGGAAGCCCTACCTCATCCTGGAATTGGATGGTCATGGTTCCAGCGTGGGTTACGGCACCCGGGTGGAGGCCGGGGTCCGCTCTTTCAGAAATCATTTTTTCAGCAGTGAACGCAAACCGCCCCGGGACATTGACTATGAAATTCCAACCTTCAAACAGGGAAGTGCAGCAGACATCAGAGGCAAAGTGATGCTCATTCCCAACTGGGATTCTGATGTGTTAACCCTGGTAACCGCCAACCTCCGCCGGGAAGGTGTGGATGCCAGGCTGCTGGAAGAAACCGACGAGACCATACGTCAGGGAAGCCGCGATTCAGCGGGTCAGTGTCTGCCCTTGAGCATCATCGCCAGGGAAGTGGCCCAATACGTCGGCAAGCATAAACTGGATCCCCGGAACACCGTTCTCTGGATGCTCAAAAGCAACTGGACCTGCAACATCCCCCTCTATCCCCGGCACATCATGTTTCTGCTCAAACAGCAGGGCGGCGGACTGGAGCATGTTCAGATTCATATCGATAACATCGGGCTCACCGCAACAACCCCCCTCTCCCTGGTAAACACCTATTACGCCTACATGTTCGGCGGTCTCCTCAAACGCATCGCCTGCCGTATCCGTCCCTATGAAGACAATCCGGGAGAAACAGACCGGGTACTCTCCATGGCTCGCGACCGACTTTCTAAAGTTTTCATGGGCCGAGGTGAGAAAATGGATGCGGTGAAAGATATTGTTGCCCGTTTTGAAGCCATCCCGATGACTCACACCCAGCGCCCGAAAGTAGCCATCTTCGGTGATGTTTATGTACGGGATAACGATGTAATGAACCAGAACCTCATCCGATACATCGAAGCCGCCGGCGGAGAAGTGGTTACCATGCCCTACACCCGATATGCGAAAATGATATCCAACACCCACTTCAAACGCCTTTTCAAGGAGAAACGTTACCGGGCCGTGGCCGGCTGGAAAGTGTTCCTGGCCGCCCTGAAGCTCCTGGAACGGAGCTACGACAGACTTTTCACCCCTCTGGCTGGCGCAGAGGAAGTTTTCGACGACGATCCCGAGGAAATCCTGGCTCCCTACGGGGTTACTCTGGAACATCACGGAGAGTCCATGGAGAACCTCTTGAAGGTTCACTACCTTTCAAACCAGCATGATGACCTGACTCTCTTTGTTCAAACCAGCCCCTCGTTCTGCTGTGCCGGACTGATAACCGAAGCCATGAGGAATAAGATTGAAGAAATAACAGGGGTCCCTGTTGTCTCCATTACTTATGATGGTACCGGAGGGGATAAGAACGATGTGGTAATACCCTATCTGGCCTTCCCCCGGAGCAAGGTGAAGGAGGCCGTTCAAGAGGGAACAGCCCGATAACACCTTATTTTGCATCTCAGGCTTCCGGTGAACTAGGCTACTGCTGTTAAGGAGTCAGAAATGGCGGACAATAGAGAATGTATCGTTCTGGGCGGAGGATGCTTCTGGTGCATTGAAGCTGTTTACAAGCGAATAAAGGGCGTTACATCAACACGCCCGGGATATGCCGGAGGCACTATCGAAAATCCGGATTACAGGCAGGTATCCACCGGTGAAACAGGCCATGCAGAAGTTGTGGAACTGTGCT
>Ga0164315_10003353_pt1 | contig 12431 bp, 8 predicted proteins | sample GuaBasSedimGuay6_FD_113737 | JGI IMG/M metagenome (GOLD analysis project Ga0164315, IMG submission 113737) | Subseafloor sediment microbial communities from Guaymas Basin, Gulf of California, Mexico - Guay6, Core 4569-2, 0-3 cm | ecosystem: Environmental > Aquatic > Marine > Hydrothermal vents >... | reverse complement strand
TGATTGCCGAGTCGGTTGAAGAGGGTGCTGGTGCTGCTGGTGGTGGCATGCCTGATATGGGCGGCATGGGTGGCATGGGCGGCATGGGCGGTATGATGTAAGCAAGCTGCTTAAAACCTAGTAAGTCTCAAGAAGGCCCGCAAGCCGAGTGTTTGCGGGCTTTTTTATTGCCTGCTCGTCTTGTTTAGTCCTATACTGTCCCAGTAAATAGCAGGGTATTTAGGGTTTAATGAGGGGTATCGGCTGAATCACATGTTTGAATATTTAGTTGTTTTACCGTCGATACCCCTCATTGATCCCCCTATCGATACCCCTCATGAGGTGGTTTGATGGCATTAACAGCAATGGAAGTAAAGAAGCTGACCTGTCCAGAAGGGCGGAGTCAAATTAAGAAGAGTGACGGTAATGGATTGTTTTTATTAGTAAAAAGCAATTCTTCCAAGCTTTGGCGTATGCGTTATCGGTACGCTGGGAAGTACCAGGAACTGGCTTTAGGTCAGTACCCCACGATACCCCTCATTGAAGCTCGAAACCTGGCTGCCCAGGCCCGTGCTCTCTTGGTGCAGGGTATTAACCCTACAGCAGAGCGGCGCTCCAGAAAGCGTGAAACTGTCGCAGTAGAGCGAACATTCAAAATCATTGCATTAGCCTGGTGGGAACAGCAAGAGTCCTCGTGGTCTTCTGATCACGCAAAGAAGGTAAAACGATGGATCGAGCAAGAGTTGAAGTCTATCGGTAAGCTGTCGGTTGATGCTATCGATCAAGGGCATATTACGGAAGTGATGCTGTCAATTGAGAAAGGAGGTCATCCTCGCAAAGCTCCCGTTATACTCTCGGTGATCAACCGTATTTTCGGTTATGCACTGGCTCACCGGTTTACACGTAATAATCCAGCTCAAGGTTTACCCCTTAGCGATATTCTTAAACCCATGCCGAAGGTTGAACATCGTGCGGCAATTACTCGATCTAAGGATTTAGGTCAATTGATCCGTGATATCGATAATTCAGACTTAGGCAGCTACTGCACTGCTGAGGCGTTGAAGCTCATTCCCAGGTTATTCCTGAGACCTGGAGAAATTAGAAACCTGCGGTGGGATTACATCGACTTTGATCAAAAAATACTAGTCATTCCTGCTGAAGATATGAAGCGCGGTAGGGAACATCTGGTTCCCCTGGCTGATCAAGTCATCGGGCACTTACAGGCAGTTCAAGAGATAACAGGTTATTCATCGTATGTATTCCCAAATGAGCGCGATTCTGGCAAGCCACTATCTAAAAACGTCATGACCAACCTGCTGAGAAAACTCGGCTATTCTGCTGATGTGATGTCGGCTCATGGGTTCAGAGCTACGGCATCCACTATCTTACATGAGCAGGGCTGGAAACCAGAGGTCATTGAAGCTCAGTTGGCTCATCTAACGGGCACAGCCACTTCTAGAGCCTATAACCGGTCGATCTATTTATCTGAGAGAACCACAATGATGCAGCGCTGGGCTGACTATCTCGAAGCGGTGCGTGATGGTGCTGATGTGGTGTCAATAGGAGCGAAGGCAGGAGAGGACTTGATTTAAATCTATAACTATATGTTTTACTTGTATCGATGTATTTCAATTATATCGACATAACAGCCTGATGTGTCGATGTGATCGACACGCTAGAATTTAAGTATTTCACTTAGCGCCCTTTTAAACCAAGCAATTAGACGGTAATATAGCAGTCAATTAGACGACAACATAACCAGCATTTGGACGTTATGGCTAAATCCTTATTCCCAAGAGTTATCGCCCCACTGCTGCTGGAAGCACTAAGCGATACTCCGGTCGTCTGTTTACTAGGGCCACGCCAAGTGGGTAAAACCACATTAGCCAGGGAATACTGCCCTAATTATTCCTACATCAGCTTTGACGACAGCACACTACTGAACACTGCGCAACAAGACCCTACTGGGTTTATTCAGGGCTTGCCAGAACAAGTGATTTTAGATGAGGTGCAGCGAGCACCTGAATTATTACCAGCGATCAAGGCTGCTGTTGATCAGCGCAGAACACCTGGTCGCTTTCTGCTGACAGGTTCGGCGAATCTGTTGCTATTACCAAAGGTGCAAGAATCCCTGGCAGGGAGAGTTGAAGTATTAAACCTGTTTCCATTAACGGAACAAGAGAAGCATCGCAATGAAAACTCCCTGCTTAGCTCTTTGATTAGCGGAAAAATAGCGCCGCAAATCATTGGAGAGCAGAGTGTTATTGAGGGTGTCGCTGAAGCTGTATGCCAGGGTGGCTACCCAGAACCGAATACTCGCTCGGCTGCCAGAGCCAGACAATGGCATCGGCAATATCTGAATGCCATTATTCAGCGCGATGTTAAAGATATTGCGGCCATTCGGGATGAAGATGAAATGCTCGCCTTGATGGAAATGCTGGCCTACCGGACAGGCACTTTACTCAATGTCAGTAGCATGGCTAATGAGTTAAAAATGACCCGGGAGACCACTGAAAAATACTTGAGCATACTTGAGCGCCTGTTTTTAGTGCGCAGACTTCCCGCCTGGCATCGTAACCAGTCCAAACGATTAGTGAAAACACCCAAAGTACACGTTATTGATTCCGGCCTTGCGACGACACTCAGCGGGTTGAAAATCGACGACTGGAATAACCATAAAAGCAATTTTGGCCCTGTATTAGAAAGTTTTGTCGTTCAGCAGCTTATTTGTCAGGCCAGCTGGATAGGCAGTGATTTTAAATTCAGCCATTACCGCGATAAAGACCAGGTAGAAGTTGACCTGGTGATAGAACGTGGCCAACAGCTTTGGGGGGTAGAAGTAAAAAAAGCAGCCAGTATCAACCCAAAAGACAGTGCAGGTCTGGCCCGTTTAGCCGCTCAGGCAGGTAAGCGTTTTCAGGGTGGCATCTTACTCTATTGTGGCAGTAACACCTTGCCGCTGACTCAAGACAATTGTTATGCGGTACCGATGAATACACTCTGGCAATAGAAAATTTTAGTTAAAAAGTAATACGGCGATTATATGAAAAACGCTTATGTGTATAGAACGAAAACGATAGATGTTTGAACAAACTTTTAAAAATATAGATGATGTGCTCTGGAAAGAGGCCGGTTGAATTAACCGGAGCAAACCAAAATACGCTTAAAGTTAGATTACGGGAGTTGGTGAATGCCGCTCTTATCCAAAGGCACGGAAAAGGAAGAGCGACATGGTACACCCGCTCATTAAATTGATTTGTATAGGTAGCACAGATGTTTAGTTGTAGCCGCATGCCAAATAAAACAGGCGTATAAATGAAATTTAATGAAGATACCCGTGTAAAAATTCCTACAATTCTTCACTTGATGAGATTGGGCTACCGCTATTTATCACTCAAAGATCAACGCTGGGATTTAAGCACCAATATATTCCCAGAACTTTTTACTACCGCCATTGCAAAAATAAACCCCGGCCTTGAACCAGAAAACATCACCCGCTTGCTCGAAGACATCAAGCTGGAACTTGATAATGAAGATCTGGGGCGCGCCTTCTTTGAACGGCTAACTGACCGCTCAAATACCAAATTGATCGATTTCGAGAATTTCAACAACAACAGCTTTCACGTCGTTACCGAACTAACCTGCCAGAATGGCGATGAAGAGTTTCGACCAGACGTCACTCTGCTGATCAACGGCATGCCGCTGATTTTTATCGAAGTGAAAAAACCGAATAACCGTGAAGGCATACTGGCGGAGCGAGATCGCATCAACAAACGCTTCCAGAACCCCAAGTTCAAGCGCTTTGCTAATATCACCCAATTCATGATTTTCTCCAACAATATGGAGTACGACGACGGCGACCCGGAACCTGTTCAGGGCGCATTCTACGCCAGCAGTTCCTACCATAAACCGGTCTTCAATTACTTCCGTGAAGAAGAAATCCTGAACCTTACGGCACTGCTCAAGCCGCTAGCGGATGAAGATGAACTTAAGGTGTTGAAGGACACCAACCTGGAAGTCATTCGCAGCAATCCCGAATTCATTGTCAATAAAGACCCGAATCGACCAACCAACAGCATTTGCACATCCCTGCTCAGCAGAGACCGGCTAGCGTTTATCCTGGGTTATGCGCTCGCCTATGTGTCAGAGACTGACGGTCTACAAAAGCACATCATGCGTTATCCGCAGCTATTCGCCACTAAAGCTATCGAAAATAAACTCAATGAAGGCGTTAAAAAGGGCATCATCTGGCACACCCAAGGCAGCGGTAAGACAGCGCTGGCTTTCTATAACGTTCGCTTTCTGACCGATTACTTCCAGAAGCGGAAGGTCATTCCCAAATTCTATTTCATTGTCGATCGGCTGGACTTGCTGCAACAAGCGCAGCGGGAATTCACCGCTCGCGGCCTGACTGTACACACCGTAAGCTCCCGTGAAGCCTTTACCCGTGACATTAAAGCAACGCAGGTTATCCATAACCATTCTGGCAAGCCTGAAATCACGGTGGTGAACATCCAGAAATTTAAAGACGATCCGGATATCGTCTCGACCAAGGACTACGATGTTGCTATCCAGCGCGTGTACTTTCTGGATGAGGTTCACCGCAGCTACAACCCTAAAGGCAGCTTTCTGGCGAATTTGAGCCAGTCAGACACCAATGCCATCAAAATTGGTCTCACCGGCACGCCACTGTTAGGCGACGATTACAATTCCCGAGTGCTGTTCGGCGAATACATCCACAAGTAGTATTACAACGCATCCATTGCCGACGGCTACACCCTACGCCTAATCCGAGAAGAGATCGCCACCAACTATAGGATGGTACTGCAACAAGCCCTGGATGAAGTAGAAGTCAAAATGGGTGACGTGGATCGTAAGCTCATCTACGCCCACCCGAGCTTTGTCGAGCCCATGCTCGATTACATCATCACCGACTTTGAAAAAAGCCGGGGCGCTCTGAATGATGCCACCATAGGCGGCATGGTGATCTGTGATAGCGCAAACCAAGCCAAGCAGATGTTCGACATCTTCAATGGCGTCTACGCACAAACCGCCAGCTCACCCTATGAACTCAAGGATTCCGCTCAAGCACTGATTGCCGCAGCCAAACCAGACAGCTATGCAGCCAAAGCGAAGCAGGACAACAAGGCCAAGAGCGCAGCGCTGATCTTGCACGACATAGGCACCAAGGAAGAGCGTAAGAACTGGGTGGAAGACTTCAAAGCCGGGAAGATCGACTTTCTTTTCGTATTCAACATGCTGCTCACTGGCTTTGACGCACCAAGGCTAAAGAAAATTTACCTGGGCCGTGTTATCCGCAAGCACAACTTGCTGCAAGCCTTAACCCGGGTAAACCGTATTTATAAGGATTTCCGCTACGGCTATGTGGTGGACTTTGCCGATATACGCAAAGAATTCGACGCGACCAACAAAGCCTATTTTGACGAATTGCAGTTAGAGCTCGGCGATGAAATGGAGCACTACTCCAACCTGTTCAAATCCCAAGAGGAAATAAAGCAGGAAATCGAACACATCAAAGATGTACTGTTTCGCTTCGACATCGAAAATGCCGAGGTCTTCACCGATCAGATCAGCCAGATTCAGGATAGGGAAACCATCCTGGCACTGAAAAAAGCGCTGGGAGATGCGAAAAGCCTCTACAACCTTATCCGCCTGCAAGGTGAGTACAGCATTCTGGATGAGCTGGACTTCGCCAAGCTGAATATTCTCTATCGGGAAACCTGTAACCACCTGGACCTGCTCAACCTCAAAGAAAGCATTGAGCAAGGCACGGATAACACCAATTTACTGAATGTCGCCCTTGAAGACGTTATTTTTAAGTTCATCAAAGTCGGTGAAGAAGAACTGGTGCTGGCAGACAAACTAAAAAACACCCTGCGCCAAACACGCGAGGCACTGGCCAGTAATTTTGACCAGCAAGACCCAAAGTTTGTCAGCCTCAAGGAAGAGCTGGAAAGGCTCTTCAAGAAAAAGAACCTCAGCGAAGTCACACAGGATGAAATGGTGACCAACATTGACGCCCTCAATAAAATCCACGAACGCGTCAAAGAGCTAAACCGACAAAACAACCAACTTCGCCAAAAGTATCTGGGTGATACCAAATACACCCGCATCCATAAACGACTACAAGAACGCCAACACAGCAACAGCGACATCAGTGAGTCAGAGCGCAAGATCTTTGCAGCCCTCACCGGGGTAAAGCAGGACGCCGATGAGCAAGTACTGAATAACAGTCAGATACTGGGTAACGAAAGCTACTTTGAACGCCAAATGATGCCCCTGGTGATCAATCGCTTCAAAGGCGAGCAAAACATACCACTCAACGCCGACGCCTCACGCTATATCAATCACCTGGTTGTCGCCGAATACTTGAAAGAATTTAATACGGGAAATACATCGTGGTAGAGCAGGAATTTAAAGACAAAACAAAAGCGCTGATCGATAGCCTAAAAAGCATTTGCGCCAACTATGGTTTAGGTAACGACGGTAATGAATTTAAAATTATCACCCAAATTTTTCTATACAAATTCTTGAATGACAAATTCGCTTTTGAAGCGAAAAAAATAGACAAGAAAGTCGCCAAATCCGAAAAGTGGGAAGAAGTGCTGGTCGCCATGAGCGAAGACGAGCTGGAAATGCTCCAGTTGCAAATGGGCGGGGATACCGCGCGATTAAAGCCGCACCACTTTATCAGCTATCTGTTCAGTCAACAGAACGCGCCGGATTTTGCCAAGCTGTTTGATGACACTTTGCGCGATATTGCCCTAACCAATAACGATGTGTTCGCGGTAAAAACTGATGGCGGCGCAAAAGTGGTGTTGTTTGACCGCATTAGCGAGTACATCGCCGACGAATCCAAGCGCGATGCCTTTTGCCGCGCCATTATCAATAAACTGGTGGAGTTCAGCTTCGAGCGTATCTTCACGCAAAAATTCGACTTCTATGCGACTATATTTGAATACCTGATTAAAGACTACAACAGCAACTCCGGCGGCAAATACGCTGAGTATTTTACCCCTCACGCTGTAGCAAGAATCATGGCCGAAATTCTGGTACCGAAAGCTAAACGCGGCAAAGTGAAGAATGTCGCCTGCTACGATCCTTCGGCAGGCTCGGGCACCCTGTTGATGAATGTTGCTCACGCTATCGGTGAAAACCGTTGCAGTATTTATACACAGGATATTTCGCAAAAGTCCTCAAACCTGCTGCGACTTAACCTGATTCTGAATAACCTGGTGCATTCCATCCCCAATGTGATTCAGGGTAATACGGTATTACACCCCTACCATAAAGACGGCAAAGACTTAAAACGCTTTGATTACATCGTCTCCAATCCGCCGTTTAAGTTGGACTTTAGCGATTTCCGCGATGAGCTGGAAAGCAAAGAAAATAAAGATCGTTTCTTTGCAGGGATCCCCAAGATAAAAGCTAAAGCCAAGGACAAGATGGAAATCTACCAACTGTTCTTGCAGCACATCATCCATTCACTCAAGCCCGGTGGAAAAGCGGCTGTGGTGGTGCCTACCGGCTTTATCACTGCGCAATCAGGTATCGACAAAGGCATTCGCACGCACCTAGTAAATAATAAAATGCTCGCGGGTGTGGTTTCAATGCCCTCCAATATTTTCGCCACCACAGGCACTAATGTTTCCATTCTGTTTATTGATAACAGTAACAAAGGCAATGTGGTTCTGATTGATGCCTCAAAACTGGGTGAAAAAATCAAAGACGGCAAGAATCAGAAAACCGTACTCAGCCCAGATGAAGAGCAGCGCATTATCGATACCTTTAATGCCAAAGAGGCTGCTGAGGATTTTTCCGTTGCCGTCAGCTATGACGAAATTGAAGCTAAAAACTACAGTTTAAGCGCAGGTCAATATTTCGATGTGAAAATCGAATATGTCGATATTACCCCAGAACAGTTTGCCGAAAAAATTCAGGGCTTTACCAGTAACCTGGATGGATTATTTAAACAGTCCCGTAAATTAGAGATAGTTATTAACAAGCAATTGACGGGGTTGAAATATGACTAATGCACTCAATGGAAAGCTTGGTAGTTTAGTAGCAGCGGGTGGAGGCAAAATTCATACTGGACCATTTGGTAGTCAGCTTCATGCTTCTGACTATGTACAGCAAGGAATTCCCTGCATAATGCCCGCGAACATGAAGAATAATAGGGTTGACCTTTCCAATATCGCACTCATAACAGAAGAAGATGCACAGCGCCTTTCAAAATATATCGTGAGAGAAAACGACATTGTTTACAGCCGAAGAGGTGATGTTACGCAAAAAGCCTTAATTCGAGAAAAAGAAGCTGGATACTTCTGTGGCACGGGCTGCCTATTACTTCGTCCCGGAAAGAAGTTCGACGCTAGATTTTTGACCAATTACCTTAGTACCGAAAAAATTCGGAGTTGGATTGTCAGTCAAGCTATAGGCGCGACAATGCCAAACTTAAATACTGGAATCTTATCCAGCATACCTTTTCATGGTCCTGAAAAAGAAGAACAAGAAAAAATAGCGAACGTACTTTCTGCAATTGAAGACAAAATCGAACTCAACAACCACATCAACACCGAACTAGAAGCCATGGCCAAAACCCTATACGACTACTGGTTTATACAGTTCGACTTCCCCGACGCCAACGGCAAGCCCTACAAAATCTCCGGCGGAAAAATGGTCTATAACCAAACCTTGAAGCGGGAAATACCGGAGGGGTGGCGAGACTGTCAGTTTGGAGATCATGTTACATTTAAACGCGGAATTTCTTACAAGAGCGGCGATATTCAAGATGATGGAGTGCCGTTCATTAACCTGAATTCGTTTTCATTGTCCGGCGAATTCAAGCTGGAAGGCACCAAATACTACAACGGAAAGTTCAAGCCAGAAAGTAAACTAGCTGTTGGTGGGTTGGTTATAGCCATTACTGACGTAACAAGGAATGCGGATATTATCGGTAAGGCATTTGTAATCCCCGACATTTTTGATGAAATGCCTCTAATTTCTTGTGATGTGGCGTGCGTATCCTCCAAGACATTCGGCGCTGCCTACTTGGAGCAATTATTTAATTCGGAAAGTTACCACAAGTACATAAAACACTATGCCTCTGGAACTCTGGTTCTTCACTTGGATTTAAACGGTGTAAAGTGGTTTAAAACTTACCAACCACCAAAGAAGCTACTTGAAAAATACGACCAGCATTGTAATTCACTGTTTAAACAGAGAGACATTGTTTTAACGGAAAACGTTTATCTCGAAGCTTTGAGAGATTGGCTTCTCCCCATGCTAATGAACGGCCAGGTGACGGTAAAATGATAATAAACACTGCGTTCCGGCTCCTGCTAACATTCAACGCCACATCACTTCTGGTGATCATCTATCTTGTGCAGAATGGCTATACATTAGGGAAAGTTTTCTGTGGCGTCGAATGGTTCAATTGGGCTGGCATGCTTCCGAATGCAGTGTCTTATCTGTTTTATTTTCTTATCCCCGTGCTTTCCACTGGGGCCAGTATTTTACTGAGTTCCAAGCTGGGTAAAGATGAATTTAAATCTGGCGAGGTAAAAAGCATAGAGCATGCAAACAATAGTTTTCTCCCCAGTTACTTGGGGTACTTTTTTGTCGCACTAAGCATAGGAAACTGGGAAACGCTTGGGTTTGTATACAGCGTATTATTCATTTTTACATTCCTATCGCAGGCTCTGTACTTTAACCCGCTGTTTTTATTGTTCGGTTATGAGTTCTACAACATAACCACAAAGAACGGCACCGCCATTTTTCTGATTAGTCGCCACAAGTACAAAAGGCCAGACGAAATTCAGATTCCTTTGGCCTATCGAATCAACAATTACACATTTATAGAGCGGGGATAAGGATGGACCAGATACTTGCCAGAGTTAAGAGAAGGAGGAAGCAGCAGCACTTCAAGTTGATCTCTGATGAAGCGCTTTTTGATGCTGTAGCCATTGATTTGAATTCCTGCGTAGCCTACAACCCTGATCATAACTTGGACGAAGACTCCTGGTTTAAAATCAACCAATTCAGTCAACAGGCCTTTTGTATTGACCTGCTGAATAAGGACTTTGATTCAAAAGACTACGATGAATTAACAAAAGACCAATTCCCAAAAATCGCCTACGTTTTTTCTGTTCAGGGCGATGATTTTTATTTTCAGAAAATCACTCCAAGCCTGTTTATCAAGCGCAAGACACTTATTTTTGGAGAAACAGCAGAGCTTGAAGATAGTAAAAATCGGCTAGTGGTAAACGCCCGGCCTGATGCAGTTTATTTTAAAGCGTCGGACACGTTGATATTTAGAAATCTGGCAACCGTATCCAGTATTTTTAAAGGCATAGATGAACTTTACAAAGAAGCAACTAGCGCTGAAGTGGAACAATTTTTAGATGAATCATTCATTGAGCTGAGCAATGACTACAACGTAAACGGCGTTTTAAAACCAAATCGCAAACGCATTGGCCTTGCTATGACTACTCTTCAAGCCATGTCTGCCGATGATAGAGCCAATTTGCTCGGTTATATTGACGACTACTGTCAGCAGAAACTTAATTTAGATCAGCCAAACCAGAAGTTTGAAATATCTACCGATGATGAACTCAAGCTTTTGCTTTACGGCATTGAACAGCGCTTTTATACAACACCCTTTGGTCAAGAGAAAAGGCTTGCCAACTCTGTTCAAGCTTTAGATTAGGGAAAATCACATATGTCATATGAAGCAATATTTGAAGGCTGGGATTCGCTTAACATCGAAGATCTGGTTATAGCCTATCGCAAGGCCAAGGCGGATTGTTTCTTTGAAAACACTTTCCCGACCGCCATCAAATTTGCGGAATATGAGCAGGACCTTCTGACCAACTTGGAAAATCTACTAGCACGCTTGAAAAGTGACGCTGGCTTTGAATCAAATGATGATCTGCTGGGTGATTTTCGCCTGCTGCCAAAGAAACTATCCACAGACAAAAAGCCGGACAGCACCGAAAATGGCCATGTTCATTTTTCTGATCCGGAAAGAGCAGTCGAGAGCCTATTCAAAAATTACAACATTACGCCTGAATTCAGAATTGTTGGCGACTTTCCAGTAGATAGCCATGTCATATCGGCCCTATGGATTAACATGGTCGGCCACAAATTCGACGCAAAGCTAGATAAGTGCTGTTACGGCGCCAGACTAAAGCGCATTAGAAATGATGAGCTTTTCAGTGCCGATGAAGACAAGCTGTTCCATATCAGTTCTATCGGCTCATTCGTTCCCTATTTTCAACCGTATCAAAAGTGGCGAAGTGATGGTCTAAATGCGATACGCGACGAGCTGGAAAAGGATCGCGATATAATCGCCGTTTCACTCGATCTGAAAAGTTACTATCACTTTATAGACCCAACCGCGCTGGCTGGCGAAGCACTATTGAAGTCACTTGATCTGAAACTCGAAAAACCTGAAATTGAATTCACTAATCAGCTCGCTCGCTTCCTAAACAACTGGGCTGAAGGGGCATCGACATTCGGCAAGTCTGTTGGCGGTAAGAAAGCCAATATCAGTGGCGGCCTGGTTATTGGCCTTACGTGTAGTCGAATAGTATCCAACGCTGTACTACACAAGTGGGATAGGCTGATCCTTGAAAACCTATCACCCATCCATTACGGCCGTTACGTCGATGATATGTTTCTCGTGCTACGCGACACCGGCACTATCACCAATAATCACGACCTAATGCTGCTTCTCCAAGCGCGGATGGGTAAAAGCTGCGTTTTCCAGAACTCCAGAAATGACAATATTTGGGAGATCAATCAGGGAAAGGATATTCAAGGCGATACAAAAATATCATTGCAGTCAGACAAACAGAAGTTGTTTGTATTGCAAGGGCGAGCTGGACTCGACCTACTGGATAGCATTGAGAAAGAAATTTATGAGCTGTCCAGTGAACATCGTCTCATGCCATCCCCGGATCAGTTAGAGCACTCAACGGCAGCAAAAGTACTCTCTGCTGCTGGCAGCGTGGGCGAAAGCGCAGATACCTTACGAAAAGCAGATGGCCTGACCATTCGTCGCCTGGGCTGGTCACTTCAACTTCGCCACGTGGAAACGCTTGCGCGGGATTTACCGCCCAGCCAATGGAAAGAACAGCGCGAAGAGTTTTATCAGTTTGCGCACAACCACATATTACGGGCAGATAAGTTGTTTGAACACTTCAGCTATCTGCCACGGTTGCTTGGCTTCGCGATCAGCATGAACGAATGGCAACAAGCTGAACGAATTGCAGTAAAGTCCTACCAGACTATTGAAACGTTGGCCTCCGAAGTAGGCAAGAGTAAAAACGTTAAAATTAACGGATGTGATGCCAAAGCTCTTAAAGATTTTTGGGGCTATATAAAGGGGACATTGACCTGGCTATTTATTGACGCGGCAACCCGATACT
>Ga0164315_10003351_pt1 | contig 12434 bp, 10 predicted proteins | sample GuaBasSedimGuay6_FD_113737 | JGI IMG/M metagenome (GOLD analysis project Ga0164315, IMG submission 113737) | Subseafloor sediment microbial communities from Guaymas Basin, Gulf of California, Mexico - Guay6, Core 4569-2, 0-3 cm | ecosystem: Environmental > Aquatic > Marine > Hydrothermal vents... | reverse complement strand
GACAAGTGATGCAAAGATAAACAGCACAGAGGGCGTCATAAAATCCTTAAATGCTGAATTGGCTGATCGGATTAAAAAAAGAACCTGTAAAACCCCAATGGTCAGGCTTGTTATGCCAATGGGCACCACTTCAAACACCCACCAGGTACCCCCAAGAAGGAATACAGCCAGTGCGCCCTTGGCTTCTTTGCTCAGTATAAAATGTTTTCCCGTGGGATCAATGGCATCCGGCCATGGCGGGGAAAAGTTGACAACAAAAAAAAGTGTCAGACCAATTAATAGAAAAACGATTCGTTTCCAATCAATAGTTGTTTGTTGTAAAGTTGATAGTTGTGTTGTCATGTCACTATAGTCTCCTCAAATCACCATCCGCGGGTTTTTAATATGTTATCAATTTCTGCCTGGCGGATTCGTTCATCATGTTCTTGTTTTAAGGTGTTGGCCTGGGTAATTTTTTCAACAAGAAGTTCAGTGTCTGCGGGTTTCATAAGAAAGTCGAATGCGCCCAGTTTCATACCCTGGATAGCATTTTGCACCGTGGCTTCACCGGTCAGCATAATGATCGGGGTAAGTGGTTTGAACTTTTTTATCTCCTGCAAGGCATCAATTCCTGAAATTTCAGGCATGGCAACATCAAGGATGATGACGTCAAAATTTATTTTTTCAGCCATGGCAATGGCACTTTTTCCCGAAAATACGGTGGTGATAGAAAGATCCCTTAATTCCAGCCGCTGGGCTAAGGTCTTGATGAAGTCTTCCTCATCATCCGCTAGTAATACTTTGATTTTCATTTTACTCTCCTGTTTTATTTTGAGAAAAGCCTCTAAAGGCCCTCATTGCCTAATGAGCGATCTGATTTCGTCTGGCAGCTATCTTTTCATAAGCCATTTTCATGGTGTCAGTAATCAGATCAATATCAGCGGGTTTCTGCAGGTAGGCAAACGCACCCAGATCCATACAGATCTGCCTGTCTTTTTCAGTCCCGTGGCCGGTTAAAATGATCACTTCAATATCTGGTTTTGTCTGCTTTATTCTTTTCAAAACTTCAAACCCGTCAATTCCGGGCATTTTTAAATCTAGAACCATCACTTCTGTCTCTTCCTGGTTAGTGAAATCCAGTGCTTCCTGCCCATTATATGCGATTTCACTGGTAAATTGCCTCATTTTCAATCGTTCAGATAATGTCTGCACAAAGTCTTTCTCATCATCCACCAACAGAATTCTTAACGGAGTCTCAAACTCAAAATTTCTTATGATAGTCCCTTTATAATAATTTTTTCCAATCTTTGTTTCTACTGATTTAACCCCTGGAATTTTGTTTATGGCTGTCACAATTTTTTGCTGAAGTCTTGTCAGCATCATTACCTTTTTATCAATGGTAACAATAATATTACCTTTATCAATTCTGGCCAGCAGACCCTGTCCTATCTCACTTAACACAACATCAATTTCAGAAATAAGTTTGAAATCCAAAATTTCTTTTTTGATCAGATCTTCTTTGTTGGATAAGAGTTTTTCAATATGTTTTAAAACGAGGTTTACCGATTCATCTGAATTAAGTTTATCACTTGGAATAACTATGTCATAAAGAGATTGATCCCAGGCTTTTTTACTAAACAGGCTATTTGTCCATAGAGCGGCAACTTTGTCAGACTGGTCTATATTTTTTAAGGCTTCTTTTTCTGAAAGACCATGCGATGCAACTCCATTCTGAATACGGGTTTTTTTGTCTGTAATAATCAAAACCCTCATAACATGAGATATCTCGACGGGGATAAGGTGGCCAAGAATTCCATGAAAAATATAATTACCGGAAGAAGCATAATCGGAAATTGTTTTTTGGATTAATGCCAGGCACTTTTCTTTTTCATGGGTAAAGTCATTAAATGCAATAGGCTTATTTTCCACAACTTTTTGAAGTGTTGAAAGAGTGATATCATTATTTTGATGGGTTTTTTCAAGGATATCAGCATCTGTTATGATTTTGGTGTTTAATTTTTCAGACAGCTTTTTCGCAGTTTCTCCTGCATTTGAATATAATCCGCTTGTTATTATTAAAATAGACATACTCACCTCCAATTATTTTATTGTTATTGTCTTTCTCTAATTATAAGAGATAGCAATACTTATGCCAATAGTAAAAAATACATAAACACAGGATGTTATAAAAAACAATAATTCAATATGAAGCAAAAAGGAACAAAACGAGACGGAAAAAAAGAAACTTTATGATACTTTCTGAAACATAAATATAAAAAGGAGGGGAAGTGTGAATTATTTAAAAAAAATAAGAATGGCTGGAGAATCAGCGGCTACTTCTGCTGTCAGGCCAATCTGTTCACATAAGAGAGTAATTTTTGTCCATTGATCGCCTGGGACAATTTTTTGGCTATAATCTTCATAAGTGAGAGTATCGTCATTATATAAAAACTGGATAGCTGTACGATTATCTATAGACTGGATGCTGAGTGTAATGGATGCCTTGGTCACAAAATTATCTATAAGGCATTCAATACATGAGAACACAGCCATCTGGAAAAGGACAGGGTCTGTATTAAGTGAGTAGGGTTTGCTGCACTCAACTATTGAGACGTCAACACCTTTTTGTATAAAGAGTCTTTTTGTAATGAAAATCATTTTTGTAATGGTTTCAAAAATGTTAATTGAGACATGGCTGCTATCAGCTGTATGGGCAAATACATTAAGCCCGGAAGTTAGATTAACACCGCGATAGGTCTGTTTTTTTATGGTTTTAATGCAGGTATCAAGTTTCTCCTCGATATTCTGTGGATCCCCTGACTTTTGCAGTAAAAAAAAGTCTTCCATGAGCCCGGATGTTTCTTTAATGATTGCCAGTACGTTTTGAATCTCATGGGTTACAGAGGCGGTTACCCTTCCCATAAATGCTGCTTTATTATCTGAATTTTCCACTTGTGTCATCCTTTTGATGATTCACTTAATGCCAGTTTTATTTTTTCAAGGAGTTCATTGATGTCCAATGGTTTCATAAGAAAATCAAACGCACCCATCCGCATTCCTTTCATTCCATCTTTTGTGGACCCGTGGCCTGTGAGCATGATAACGGGCAGGGTTTTATCAATATCCTTTATCTGCCTCAAGGTATCAAGGCCGCTTAAGCCCGGCATCATTAAATCAAGGATGACGATATCGAAGGACTCCTTGGCGATCATACTGATACCGGATTCGCCGTCTCCGGCTATTTTTGAGGTATATCCCCTGAGTTCAAACCTCTCTGCAAGGGTCTCGATAAATTCGATTTCATCGTCAATCAAAAGAATATTTATATTATCCATGGGCCATCTCCAAATCATTGGGTTTTTCCGGCAGGTCAAAAGTAAAGACTGATCCTTCACCGGGTGTACTGTCCACACTGATCTCACCGCCAAGTTTTTTAATAATTCCATATGTAATGGAAAGGCCAAGGCCGGTTCCTTTTTCCTTTTTTGTGGAGAAAAACGGATCAAAGATGTTTTTAATAACATTTTTAGGTATTCCACAGCCATTGTCAATGATTTTGACTCTAATCCCGCCGTTATCTAAGTTTTTGGATTTGATTTCGACCTCACCGAACTCCTCAACTGCAGCAAAGGCATTTGATAAAAGGTTCAACAGAATCTGCTGAATTTGACCGTGATCGGATTCAATAGTGACAAGGGAATCAGGTAAAATGGGATTGACATCTATCTTTCTGTAAAGAATATCTTTTCCCATAAAATCAAGTACCTCATTGATAATATGGTTTACATTGAGGGGTTCAATTTTTATATCGATTCTTTTTGAAAAACCAAGGAGCCTGTGCGTTATTTTCCTGCACCGTTTGACGGAATTGAGAATACTACTGGTTAAATCATTAAATTTTGATTTTTTATCAAAGTTTTTGGAAAATTCGATCAAGTCACTCATCAGTCCGGCTTTCTCATTGATAATGGCAAGAGGGTTGTTTATTTCATGGGCAACTCCAGCAGCCAGTCTCCCGATTGAAGAAAGTTTCTGGGCGTGTTGAAGCTCGGAAATAACATTTTCCCTGTGTTCATCAGATGTTTTAATCCTTATTATCAGAACATTTGTTATTTTTAATACAGTAAAAATAATAATGGCAATGCTGATCAAAAATATGATGATTATTTCTGTTTTCAGGGCATACCATGATTTTAGAGCTACTGACTGGGGTTGAACAATGACCAGAATATAGTCTGCAATTGAAAAGGCAGAAGATGCAATAATAATATTCCTGTTTTCATTATCTTTTCCTTCAAAATTATTGGACCTAAAAGTTATTTTCGATAGCTCAAGAGGGCATTTTTCCAGTGTTTTACCATAATAAAGAGAGTTTGTCTGAAGAATTCCATTCTTGTCGATTAAGAAAGCGTCTGTCTGTCTTGAAAGACCCATGCTCGAGATGAGGGTATCAAAAAAAGCAGTATCTATTGTTGCTCTTAATATCCAGGTCTGTCCATTTTCTGTTAAATGCTGAACAGCTATAACAATGTGCGGATATTTTCTAAAACCCAGGAACACATTGCTGATGTATTGTCCTTTTATCTGGGTTTCCTGGAAGGAGATTTGCTCTGAATAGTTTTTATCCGAAAGAGAATAAGGGCCTGCATAACTAATTAATTCTCCCTGGCTGTTAATCAGGCCGATATCAACAAAACCACAGCATTCTTTTTTAAGGGAAATCAGGATTTTTTTTATATTCATTTCATTGGTCAGATCTCTAAAATTATATGTTGTGGAGATAAATCGTATGATGGCTAGACGCTGATCTAAAAATAATTCAAAAGAATGCTTTGTTTTATCTGCCATTGCATAAAGCGGTGCTATGATCTGATCTTTTAAATGGGATTTGTATTGGAAATAATTGATGACAACCATTGTGGAAAGGGGGAGAATGGTAATCAAAAGCATGATAACAATAATGTTTCTTTTCAGTACACAATAATGATCTTGACACGCTGTATTTAAAAAGAAAACGGTATCGGTAATTTTTCTAAACATTCATTCCCTCTATTGTGCGACTTGATAATATTTTTCCCGGTTTTAGTGTATTTTTACTCCAGAAATGAAATGCTCTGGACCAGTTCCCGGCTATGGAATCATATATTTTTATTTTTTTCCATTTGAGAAATTGATAATATTCTTCTTCAATAGCCCCGCAAATCAGGGTGTTGGTCCTTTCAGACAACATAAGATGGCACAGGTCATCAGCAGAAGATCGGGGGAGTATAATAGTTTTTTCTTCTTCGATAATATTATTCTTTGACAAGATCAATATTAATACTTCAGTGGCCATATCAAATCGCGGGGCTACTTCTTCATGATATAGTGGGATGGTTATTTTATGCATTATAAATCAATCCACTTCAATATATTATATATTTTTTTGGCATTGTTAGTTTGTTTATTATATTGTTTCAATTGGTATCATAGTGGTTTAGCTATGTATAGAAAAATTTTGTCAGGAATCGATTTTAAATTGTTTCATTTTTCTCCATAAAGTGCTCCTTCCCCACCCCAGAATTTTTGCAGCCTCATTTTTTTTGCCTTTTGAATTTTTCAGGGCCTCAATTATTATATCCCTTTGGATGCTGGACCATGTTTCAGGCGTGGAAAGGTTATTTTTTCTATTAAAAAAGGAGCCTGCCGATATTGCAGTATTTCTATTTTTTATGGATTTTGCTTCAATTGGAGAGGGCTCAGGTTCAATGGAGTGAGGAGGGTCTAACAGATAAGAGGGCAAATGATGCAGTTCAATGGTTGGATTAGTTGAAACATTGATTGCATATTCCACAATATTCTTGAGTTCTCTAATATTTCCTTCATAAGTGTAATTTAAAAGAATCATCAAGGTTTCTTTTGAAAATCCATTGATCTTTTTGTCAAGCTGTTGCTTATAGCTGTTAAAAAAGTGGTCGATGAGCAGTCGGATATCTCCTTCCCTCTCCCTTAAAGGCGGCAGATGAATTCGTGCAACATTCAGCCTGAAAAGCAGGTCTTTTCTAAACTGGCCCCGGGCAACCATTTGCTCCATATTTCTATGGGTTGCTGCAATGATCCTGACATTGGCTTTAAATCCCTTGGTACTGCCCAATGGATATATGATTTTATCATCAAGGAAAGTTAATAGTTTTACCTGAAGGGGGAGCGGGAGGTCACCTATTTCTGTTAAAAATATAGTGCCGTTATGTGCCAGTTTAAAACGGCCCGGTTTGTTTTCAACTGCCCCTGTAAACGCGCCTTTTTGATGGCCGAAAATCTCAGATTCAAGCAGGGTTTCCGGAAGGGCACCACAATTAATTTTAATAAAAGGTCCGGATTCCCGACCGGAAGTCTGGTGAATGGCCTCTGCTACAAGGTCTTTGCCTGTACCGGTTTCTCCAGTGATCAGAATTGATACGTCACTTTGTGCCAGAACAGGAAGCGTCTGAAAAATTTTTTCCATTTGAGGGCTTCTTCCAACAATATTGGCAAAGCTGTAAGCTACCCTTTCTTCTCCGTCTGTGTTTTGTGAAAGTCGGATATCCTCTATGGTTTCAATAAAGCCTATGATGTTACGAGAATTATCTAATATTGGTGCGGTTGTCATACGGATTGGCAGTCGCTGCCGGCCCAGAGTTATCATATCACTTTTACATAAGACAGACCGCCTGTCATCCGTCATGGCCGGTACAGGGCAATTGGAGATGCAGACAGCTGCCCTGAGAATGTTATAGCATTGAACTCCATAGGCCATGGAAGGGGAAAATCCTGAAAGGGCTTCAAAGGCTCTGTTTAAAAAGACAACCCGCCGATCAGGATCAAGAATTAAAATGCCTATGGGGATTTCATCTATGAGCTGATTGAAATCAAGTGGATCTGTCATTAAGTTTTTTATCAATGGATGGGGTAAATTTATCATAAGAAGCAACCCGATTTTTTGTTTATTATTTCAAGAGCATCAATGTTTTGTTGAATTATTATCATTCAAGATCATATTTATCAAATACAATCCATATAAAATTCAAAAGTCAAAAGTCAAAAGGGCCTGATAATGAAGTTGTGTCATAAATCAACCTGTGATATGAAGATTTTAAATGACTGATTGATAAACTTAAGAAAAATATTTTTTATAAAAATTAAGGAAATAAAAATGGAAAAACTTAAACTGTTAAACGAACGAATTATCAGCAGGGTAAATGCTAATCTTCGTGAATTTGATTTTGATACCAGTCAATTTATTAATAATGCCATCGAATATGATAAGTTATCCAGATTTTATTGTTTTTACGGAATTACTTCCCATCATCCCATAGATTTTTATTTTAAGCACGCCAGCATGGCCGGGAGTTATTTTTTAGGAAAATGTGCAGTCAGCCAGTCCATCATCTATAAAAGCGATATACGTGGTGATGAATTAAAACGCAAAGGGGATATCATGGACAAGGAGAACCCTTTGCCGCTGGTTGAAGATGAAACCATTGTGATCAATGGGAGCCTGTTGTATAAAACACTTGTCCACAGTAACTCCCACAACATTGAGACACCGGAAGAATTTACCATTAGAAATACGGTGTCGTCCCATTATGCCAATATTCATGGCTCCACAATAGAGGGATGTTTTCTAGGCTCTTTTTCAACCATTGATCTGATGAATCTTCATTCCTGCATTGTCGGTGAGTTTTCTTATATTCAGGCCGGTGAATTTTTTCACAAGAAGATTGATCCGGGCATGATTCATATCGAAACAAAAGATTTCAAGTTTCAATACAGGTACAAAAAAGCGGTGATGGACAAGTATATTGGTGTCAATAAGTCATTTCAACCCCGGGGCCTGATTCAACAGTTTGTCAGGGAAAAAGAGCCGGAATTTGAGCGGTTGTTTAAAGTGGTTGATCTGCCGCCTGTACAAGCACCGGAAAGTTCTGCTGTGAACCGGTATGCTGTTATCAAAGGGGATACGAGAGTCGGAGAAAATGTTTTAATTTCCCAGGGGGCATATCTGGAGAATGCCCACATGGGTGACGGATCCAATGCCCAGGAGAATACGTATATTGTTCATTCCCATCTGATTGGAATGAATATTACGGCCCATGGGGGAAAAATAATCTACTCAGAAATTGGTCAAAAAACTTTTGTCGGGTTTAATTCCTTTCTTTTTGGGAAAAAAGACGCAAGATTGATAATTGGTAAAGGTTGCATCGTGATGCCCCATACCATTATTGATATTGAACGTCCCTTGCAGGTTCCGGAAAATCATGTCATCTGGGGATATATTACCTGCGAAGAAGACCTGAAGAACAATACGATATCCATTGATAAGTTCTCTAATTTGGAAGGAAAATATACTGCTGGGGAAATGGAATTCTCTGGGAAAGGCAATGTTTTCATCAAAGGATTCAGACACAGAATCGAGCAGATTCTGACAGCCAATGGTGCTTATTATGACCATGATGAAGATTACCGAGGTCATGCCCAGGACGACCAGCAGATTTCGTTTAATACATTACAGCCCTATGGATCAGGAGAAAATGAAGGACTTTACCCCTTTATCAGGATCAGACCGTAAAATATGCAGTCTTTTAAAAATATAACCGTCAGGCAGGACGAGAAAGCTGATTTATGACCCCGAGAATTATGATTATAGATGATGACCCTCTCACACTAAAGCGGTTGCGAAGGCTTCTTGAAAAGCGAAGGTATAAGGTTTCCTCTTATACAAATCCTCTGGGTGCACTGAAACAGATGGAAAACAAATGCTATCATCTGGTTATCACAGATGTGAAAATGCCTGGAATGAATGGGATGGAGTTGTTGATAAATGTAAAGTCACATCTTTCTACAACAGAAGTTATTCTCATGACAGGATATGCCAGTATTGATAGAGCCATCGAAGCAACACGGGAAGGTGCGTTTTATTATTTGGAAAAACCCTTTACACCGGAACAATTCCTGACTATTGTTGAAGATGCGCTTGATCGGCAGCATGTTCATAAAGAAAATACCACATCAAATATTGCAGGGACAAAAGATTCTGATTTGCCGGTTATCATAGGAAAGAGTCAAAAAATCCGTGAGATAGAAACCTTGATTCATCAGATTGCCCCCACAGACTGCAGTGTTTTAATCACCGGTGATTCAGGAAGTGGAAAAGAGTTGGTGGCCCGTTCCATACATGCCTTAAGCCAACGGGCAAAAGGGCCCTTTGTCCCTGTAAATTGTGGTGCTTTTAATGAAACCCTTCTTGATAATGAACTTTTTGGACATGAAAAGGGAGCATTTACAGGTGCCGACTCCAGTAAAGCCGGTTTGCTTGAAATCGCAGATAATGGGACCATCTTTTTAGATGAGATCGGGGAAATGCCTCATTCAATGCAGGTCAAGCTGCTGCGCATTCTTCAGGAAAAGGAATTGATGCGGGTGGGTGGAAATCGACCTATTCCGGTTGATGTAAGGGTGGTGTCTGCCACAGCAAAAGATTTGAAGGCAGAAGTGGCAGCAGGTGTGTTCAGAAAAGATATGTACTATCGTATCAACGTGGTGAACATTAAGCTGCCGAGCTTGAAAGAAAGACCAGAGGATATCTCCCTGCTAGCTTACCATATTCTTAAACGGCTGTATCGCAACGGGGGCAGAAAAATCAAATCCATATCATCCAGAGCATTTGCTTTGATAAACAATTATGCTTTTCCCGGGAATGTCCGGGAACTTGAAAATATACTTGAACGTGCTGCTGCAATTACTGACAGTGATGAAATCAGAGCCTGTGATCTTCCTTCTGACCTGATCGAACTGGAATTGCATACATATCAGAGGCCGAAAGGGAATATGATGACCCTGATCGAAATGGAAAAGGATTATATAGCCCACTTGCTGGAAACCACCAATTATACCCGGGCAAAAACAGCAGAAATTTTAGGGATTAACAGGGCCTCACTGTGGCGGAAAATTAAAAAATATGGATTGGACTAATCTGTTCGATTTTGAAACATATCTGTTCGTTTATGCAACATTCTCTTCCCTTCCTTTCTAATGCCTCTGTACCATTTTTTTTGATATACCAGGGTTGCATTATGCAACATTAGATTCTTTTTAGTATAAAGCTATATAATTAAAAAAACACCAATAAATCAATATATTATAATTTATATCTGGTATGGCATAAATCTTGTAAACATTTAAGCGCAAGGAGGCTTGCCAATATGAATTATGAGTTGTTGATTATTTTTGAAAATAATCAAGTTTTTTCAGGAGCACTGACATATGCCAGGGAATACGCAATGCGTACACAAGCCAGGGTAACCTTTCTCATGCTGGTCGCCATGTCTTTTTCATCCCGTGATTTTATGGGGGCCAAAAGAAGTGCCCTTCAAAAAATAGAAGCTATGGCAGGAAAGGTGTTGGCAGAATTAACCGAGACATTTATTCAAAAAGGCATTGAAACCGGTTCTGCGCTTAGAATCGGCGATCCTTCCCAGGAGTTATTAAAGTTTTTGGCAGACAGACCTTCGTTTCAGGCGATTGTCTGGGGGAGCGGAGAAGATCTCCCCACTGCCTGCAAAAAATCGGGAAAGCACTGGCTTTGCAATCTGGCTGAAAACCTGGAATGTCCGTTATTAACAGTAACCAGGCGGTCAAAAAAATAATACCATAAAAAATTTGGTGAAAAATAGGCATAGTGCATGCATCAGTGAATTTAAGGAATTGAAAATGGAGAGAATATGGAACAACTGACAACGGATATGATTTTGGTGCTTGTGATGATAGGGGTGGCAATTTTTCTTTTTATTGTAGAATGGGTCAGGGTCGATGTGGTTGCGATTTTAATGATGGTATGTCTACCGCTTCTCCACCTTGTAACACCCCAGGAGGCTTTTGTGGGTCTGAGCAGCAATGCAGTTGTTTCAATCATTGCAGTTATTATCATCGGAGCTGGTCTTGATAAGACCGGGATGATAAACAAACTGGTTAAACCGGTTCTGGCTATTGCCGGGAAAAGTACCTCCCGCGTTATCGTGGCCATTTCATTTACTGTGGCCATAATTTCAAGTTTTATGCAGAATATCGGAGCTGCAGCGCTTTTCCTGCCCGCAATTCAACGGATCAGTAAAATGCAGAAAATACCCTTGAGCCGTCTGTTGATGCCGGTTGGCTTCAGTGCCATTCTCGGGGGAACCATTACATTGGTCGGATGTTCTCCTTTGATTCTTTTAAATGATCTTTTAATCCCTTTCAATTTGAAGCCCTTTGGCCTTTTTGATGTCACACCCATCGGTCTTGCTCTGGTTACCAGCGGTATTTTATGCTTTATTTTTTTAGGAAAGTTTATTCTTCCTCAGGGGAATGCAGCAGAAAATAAGGAGGAAGAACAGACCTGTGCTCTGGATACATCCTATGAGAAGGGAACAGAGGCAAATTGTTTTTATGAATTGACAACTTCAAATGATTTTATGGATTATCGTGACAGGGTATTGGTTTCAGACCTCCGCCGACATTATCTGGTCAATATCCTCGCGTTGACTGAACCACCTGATTTTAAAAACCTTTCGCCCTCTCTGGACACTGAGATTCGTGCCGGCATTGATCTGGTTGCCTGGGGGAAAAAAACAGATATTAAAAGAATGGCAGTCAGGGAAGAAATGCAGCTCAAGGATACCATGGAATGTTATGACAAAGAGTTTGAAACAGCTAATTCCGGAATTGTGGAAGCGGTTATTGCTCCCCGGTCTCAATTCACAGGGCGTTCTCTGGGTGCAAATAATTTTAACGATAGATTCCGGGTAACCCCCCTTGTCATTCATCGCCAGAATGAAGTCTATCGGGCAAAGCTTGATGACATCATTCTTCATACTGGGGATGTTATCAGTTTTTACGGAACATGGAAACGCCTGGAGGCCCTGCATAATGAGGGGGGATTATTATTCAGCCTGCCGTCGGACCTGGAAGATATGCGACCTGAAAAATCTTTATGGGCAGGCGGATGGTTGATCCTGGCTCTGGTAATGATTATGGGATTTAATATCCAGTTGTCGGTTGCTTTAATGACAGGTGCCATCGGAATGGTACTTACTAATGTATTGAGCATTGATGAAGCCTATCAGTCAGTTGACTGGCGGACCATATTTTTGCTGGCAGGTTTGATCCCTCTGGGTATTGCTACGGAAAAAACCGGAACTGCCGCCTGGATTGCAGGTTCTATTCTTCATATTATCGGTGATGTTACGCCGATTGTCCTGTTGACTGTGATTGGAATACTTTCTACACTGTTTACCCTGGTAATTTCCAATGTCGGCGCAACCGTATTACTGGTCCCACTTGTGGTAAACATGGCTATTGCTGCCAATGTAGATCCGAGAATGGCGGCGCTTGTGGTGGGGCTTGCAACCAGCAATTCTTTTGTCTTGCCCACCCATCAGGTCAATGCGCTTTATATGGGG
>Ga0164315_10003348_pt1 | contig 12439 bp, 12 predicted proteins | sample GuaBasSedimGuay6_FD_113737 | JGI IMG/M metagenome (GOLD analysis project Ga0164315, IMG submission 113737) | Subseafloor sediment microbial communities from Guaymas Basin, Gulf of California, Mexico - Guay6, Core 4569-2, 0-3 cm | ecosystem: Environmental > Aquatic > Marine > Hydrothermal vents... | reverse complement strand
TGGTTCAACTTCTTTTTATTTAAATTTCGGATATTCAGTGCTAGGTCGTGTTATTGAAAAGGTTTCGGGACAAGCATACGACACCTATGTGAAACAGGAAATATTAAGCCCTGCAGGAATAAGTTCTATGGAAATAGCAAGGAATTCCATTAATGAAAAATGGCCGAATGAAGTAGAATATTTTAGCCAGGAAGGCTTTAGCCCTTATACGGATATGGATGTTACAAGAATGGACTCTCATGGTGGTTGGGTAGCTAGTGCAACAGATTTGTCTCGCTTCTTAGTTACTGTTGATGGGAATAGTAATGTTACCGATGTTTTAGGGGATGAAATGCTTAACAATGCAAATATTGGCAACAATTGGTGGTTCGCAGGTTCACTGCCAGGGACTTCCTCAGTAATAGGAAGAAACAATGATACTTTCACTTTTGTCATTCTAACAAATACCAGAACTGCTGATGTTCAAGCCATCCTTAATGATATGAAAACAATAATGGTATCATATATTGAAAGTCGATCATCTTGGCCAGAATATGACCTTTTTTAATTATCAAAATAATTTTGTTGGTCTATTGATTGTTTATTTGAGTATATTTTTTAGTAGGACTAATTCCGCTTTTTTTTTTCGGGATCTTAGTTTAAAACTAAAGGGTTTTTTTATGGAAGAATTTTTTTTTATTCAATTAAAAATAAAAGCTTCCCCATAAAGGAGAAGCTTTTCTTGATTTTTATAAAAAAAACTAAAATCTATTTCATATTAAATGCGAATCTTAGTTAAATTTAAACCCGGCAGAAAATTGAAATACATTATTCCTAGGGTCACTATAATAATTAAATATTTCAGTTATGCCTAAAACATATCTTATGCTAAAAAATAAGCCCATAGCAAACTGGTAATTTGCACCAAAAGCTAAACCCATATCTACACTTTTCATTTGATCTTTTATATCTTCTTCACCACTATTAGTAAAAGTCTCATCTCCTATTACTTCGGTTTGCTTCCATTTATCATTTGCAGCTAATAAAAAGCTAACTTGAGGTCCAGCTACAAGGCATAAATATTGAATAATATAATATTGAGCCAATAGTGGAATACTTAAATAAGCCAGTTCATAAGAATTTTCTCCAAAGTAAGAGCCACCTCCTACTTTATAATCATAACCATAATCATCATAAGAATATTCAAGTTTAGCACCAAGTTCAGAATAAAGCACTTCTAATTGCAGTGAAAATTTTTCGCTAAAAGAATATTCACTTAAAGCACCAGCATGAAAAGATGTTCTTCCTGAGACATCTCCCCCAAATACATCATCTAATTTTGTAATAGTTGCAAAGTTAACTCCTGCTTTTGCCCCAAAAGAAAATTTTTGGTCACTGCTTGTGTCTGTGTCTGTTTCTTGAGCACTGATTAATATTGAAAATAAAAATACAGTTGCAAGTAAAATTTGTTTCATAATTATAATATTTAAGGTTAATTAATTATGTGAAGATAGTAAAAATTATTAAACTCTTTAAATAGAACTACTTATGCATTAGATAAATAGCCCCAATGATTTTTATTTTAGTGTATCTTTGTCAAAAAATTATCTATGGCTCATAAAGCAGGATTTGTAAATATTATAGGAAACCCAAACGTGGGTAAAAGTACTTTGATGAATGCATTTGTTGGAGAGCGATTATCGATTATTACTTCTAAGGCTCAAACCACCCGACACCGTATTTTAGGTATTGTAAACGGAGAGGATTTTCAGGTAATATTAAGTGATACGCCGGGAATAATAAAACCTGCTTATCAACTGCAAGAAAGTATGATGAGTTTTGTAAAGTCTGCTTTTGAAGATGCCGACATATTGCTTTATTTAGTAGAATTAGGTGAGAAAGCTTTAAAAGACGAGGCTTTTTTTAATAAAATAACTTCAGCAAAGATTCCTGTACTGCTACTTATTAATAAAATAGACAAAGGAAATGAGGAATTGCTTGTTGAAGCTATGGAACATTGGCAAAAACAAGTGCCAAATGCTGAGATATTTGCCATATCAGCTCTAGAAAATTTTGGGGTGCAAGAGCTTTTTAAACGCATTGTAACCTTGCTTCCTGAATCACCAGAATTTTACCCAAAAGATCAGTTGACAGATAAACCAGAGCGTTTTTTTGTAAATGAGATCATTCGCGAAAAAATATTAATACATTATAAAAAGGAGATTCCCTATTCTGTAGAAATAGATACAGAAGAGTTTTTTGAAGAAGAAACAATCATTCGAATGCGTAGTGTTATTATGGTAGAACGCGAAACACAAAAAGGAATCATCATTGGTCATAAAGGAGCAGCCATAAAAAGGGTAGGAGTGGAAGCGAGAAAGGATTTAGAAAAGTTCTTCGGGAAACAAGTGCATATGGAACTATATGTAAAAGTGAATAAAAACTGGAGAAGCAATGAACGGCAGCTTAAAAGATTTGGCTATAAATAGTAATTTCAGTCTTCAGTTGGCAGTCCTCAGCGGTAATTTTATAGATAGTAGCCAAAAAAAGGTTTAGTGTAATTTGTGTCTATATACAATCCTCCTTTTCCTTTGTTTCCTTCAAATCCAAAGTATCTTCAAGAAAACCACAAAGTTCTTTCATTTCATCCCTACCTTTTATTTTACCCATTCTTCCTGCGATATAGAGTACAAACCACATCACAACCATAGATAGCATAAGGCCAACTTGTAAACCATAGGATGTTTTTAAAGACCAATTAGAATATGCCCAAACACCAAAACCAATAAATAGTCCTACTACTGCAAAATGGAAGAACATAAACATGGTCCATACCGTAGATTTTGGTCCAAAAAGCCCTCTAACCTCGCTGCTATTGTCGTCTATTTCATCAATTTCTAAATGAAGTTGTGGTGACCAAAAATGGTCTCGTTTCTTTGGAATCCTAATAAAAACATGATTGTCTACTCGAGATACAATAAAATCATCTTGCGAATCTTTAGTGTCTTCAAAGGTTTCTAGAGCATTTTTGTTATTTTGACTCAATTCAATTTTAAATCGAGGCCTTAATATTACTTCATTTTCTAAACTCATATTATATATTTCTGGATATCAATTTAGAGTTTTTTCTTCAAATATAAACCCTACCTTTGCAAACAATTTAAAAGTTATGAGTATAGTTGCTATAGTAGGAAGACCTAATGTTGGAAAGTCTACTTTGTTTAATAGGTTGATACAGCGTCGTGAAGCAATCGTAGATGCTGTAAGTGGTGTTACTAGAGATAGACATTATGGTAAGAGTGATTGGAATGGAAAGGAATTTTCTCTTATCGATACTGGTGGCTATGTGGTAGGGAGTGATGATGTATTTGAAGCTGAAATTGATAAACAAGTTGAGTTAGCAATTGAAGAAGCAGATGCAATTATTTTTATGACTGATGTAGTAAGTGGGGTGACTGGAATGGATGAAGTGGTGACAAAACTCCTTCGGAAATCTGCTAAACCTGTTTTTTTAGTTGTCAATAAAGTAGATAGCTCAAAGCGAACCGATGATGCTGTTGAATTTTATTCACTCGGTTTTGAAAAATATTATACCATATCAAGTATAAACGGAAGCGGAACAGGTGATCTATTAGATGATTTAGTAGAAATTTTACCAGAAAAAGAAGAGGAAGAGGAAAATATTTTACCTCGTTTTGCAGTAGTAGGCCGTCCCAATGCAGGCAAATCTTCTTTTATAAATGCACTAATTGGAGAAAACAGATATATAGTTACCGACATAGCAGGTACTACACGAGATAGTATTGACACTCATTACAATCGATTTGGATTTGAGTTTAATCTAATCGATACTGCTGGTATTAGAAAGAAAAGTAAAGTTAAAGAAGATCTAGAATTTTATTCTGTGATGCGAAGCGTTCGAGCAATTGAACATTGCGATGTAGCGATTGTGATTTTAGATGCAACACGAGGGTTTGATGGACAGGTTCAAAATATTTTTTGGTTAGCTCAGCGGAATAATAAAGGGATTGTTATTTTGGTTAACAAATGGGATCTGGTAGAAAAAGATCATAAAAGTGTTAAAGAGTTTGAAAAGTTGATACGAAAACAATGCGAACCATTTACAGATATACCTATTGTTTTTATTTCGGTATTAAATAAACAGCGAATATTTAAGGCAATTGAAACAGCAGTAGAAGTATTTAAAAACAGAAGTAAAAGAGTTAAAACCAGTTTGCTTAACGATACTATGTTGCCGCTTATACAAGCTTATCCACCTCCATCCTATAAAGGAAAATATGTGAAAATTAAGTTTGTTACTCAATTACCAACACCCTATCCTAGTATTGCTTTTTTCGCAAATTTACCTCAATATGTTAAGGAACCCTATAAGCGATTTTTAGAGAATAAGCTTCGTGATAAATTCAATTTTCATGGTGTTCCACTAACAATATATATTAGGAAAAAATAAAGGATTGTAGATTGAATAATATTGTAAAGTAGCTTGTGCTTTTATTTTTTTGGAGATAAAATTTAATTACCAACCTCCACTAGCGCCACCACCACCAAAGCCGCCGCCGCCGAATCCACCTCCGAATCCGCCACCAAATCCTCCGCTGGAACCACTTCCGCTACTACCACTACTTCCTCCAAATCCACCGGTGCGCCCCATATTGCTAAGAATAATTATATCTAGTAAACTTCCGCTTCCTTTTCCGCCACCACGTCCACCTTTTCTTTTATTAATTATTATGATAATAATAATTATAAGAATGATGATTATAATGGGACTAAACCAACTATCATCATTCTCAGAAAAATCTCGGTCTTCTTTAAATTCTCCATTTAAAGCTTGAAAAATAGCATCTGTTCCTTTATCTAGACCTTCATAATAATTGTTTTGTTTAAATTCAGGAATGATAATTCTTTCAATAATTTGTTTGGCATCGCGATCGGAAATTCTATATTCAATACCATAACCAGTATTAATGTCTATTCTACGATCGTCTTTGGCAAGTAACATTAATATTCCATTGTCTTCGTCAGCTTGTCCAATCCCCCATTTCTGTCCCCATCTTGCTCCTAACAAAGAAATATCCTCTCCCTCTGTGGAGCTAATAATTACAATTACAATTTGTGTAGAAGTAGAATCTGAATAGTTTATTAATTTTTGTTCAAGATCTTTAATTTGCTGATACGATAGTAATTCAAAATAATCGTAAAGGGAAGTTTGTTCTGTTGTTTTTATTGGCTTTTCAGGAATGTCAAATTGAGCACTAGAAGATCCAGATATAAATACCGCAAGAAGTAAAAATAAAAGATATCGATATTTTTTAATTGAAAATTTCAATTGGCTTGTCATAATTTTACTTTTCACCTATTGATATTGTATTGGGAAGTTCATCTATGTCATCTGAAGTATAAGGAAAGTATTTTTTTAGTTGCTCACCAGCTTTTAAGATTCCTTCTACAAGACCATTTTTTGTATTGCCTTTCTTAAAATGTGAGATTATAATATCCTTAGTGCTTTCCCAGAAATCATTTGGTACAACTTCATCAATACCCTTATCCCCTAATATTGCAAGAGTGTGATCATTAACAGCGACATAAATAAGAACACCATTGCTGTTTTTAGTGTTGTTCATATGCAATATCTTGAAAATTTCAATTGCATGCGCCATGGCTTCCTTTTTACAGTGAGGCTCTAAATGGACCCGAATTTCCCCGGAAGTCTGATTTTCAGCTTTACGAATAGCACCAATGATTTCTGATTCTTCAGAGGGAGTTAAAAATTCTTCAACTTTCGACATTATTTATCTTTTCCAAAATCGAATTCTACTTTTGGTGCTTTTTCTGAACCTTCTTCAGATTTAAAATAATTCATCTCTTCAAACTGACCAATAAATTTATTGATGATGTTATTGGGAAAGGTTTTTAAGTGTAAATTAAACGGTCTTACCGATTCATTATAGCGGTTTCTTTCCACATTAATGCGGTTTTCGGTACGTTCTAACTCGTTGATTAATTCTTTGAAATTTTCATTTGCCTTAAGTTCAGGATAGCGTTCAAATGTGGCTAATAATCTTGATAATGCGGAAGTTAATCCAGATTGTGCTTGTTGAAATTGTTCCAATTGAGCTGGAGTAATATTACTGGGATCTATAGTTATAGAGGTTGCTTTACTTCGAGCCTCAATAACTTTTGTAAGTGTTTCTTGTTCAAACTCTGCATATCCTTTTGCAGTATTTACAATATTAGGGATTAGATCTGCTCTTCGTTGATAAGAACTCTCAACATTCCCCCATTGTTTTGTAGCTTCTTCTTTTAGAGTTAAAGCCTTATTGTAATATTTGGGCCCTATAACAAAACCTATTAGTGCTAAGACCCCGATTATTGCTATAATGATGATTAAATATTTTTTCATAATTAAGAATTTTATAAATGCTTTTTAATTTTTAATAACTCTGTCTTTATGGTTTCTAATTTCCTGATAATTTCGAAATTACTTAAGGTTTTGTGTTTATTTTCCATTAGATGGGTTTTAGCTCCATCTAATGTAAATCCACGTTCTTTAACCAAATAATAAATTAATTCTAGGTTTTTCACATCCTCTTGAGTAAACTTTCGATCCCCTTTGGCGTTTTTTTTTGGCTTTAAAACATCAAATTCTTTCTCCCAAAAACGAATTAATGAAGTGTTAACTGAAAATGCTTTGGCAACTTCACCAATACTATAATATCGTTTTTCAGTTAATTCAATATGCATTGCATTTTAATCTAAGGATTGGTTTTCTTGTTCAGCTTTTATAAGAAGATTAGCAAATTCCTCAGGACTAAGATTCCCGTAATAAAAATTAATAGGATTTACCCTGTTCCCATCTTTAAAGATTTCATAGTGTAAATGGGGTGCTTGAGATCGCCCACTACTGCCAACGAAACCGATGATGTCCCCTCGTTTAACTTTCTGACCTTTCCGCACGTTGTATTTATAGAGATGAGCATATAAACTTTTGTAACCAAAACCATGGTCAATCCGAATATGCCTCCCATAACCTGAAGACCTCCTGTCTGCTCTTTTCACTACACCATCACCTGTGGCATAAATAGGGGTGCCTCGTGGAGCAGTAAAATCCATTCCCCAGTGTTTCTTTCTAACTTTTGTAAAAGGATCGGATCGATATCCAAAACCTGAAGCCATTCTTGTTAAATCTGCATTTTTAACGGGTTGTATAGAAGGGATTGCAGTTAATAATTTTTCTTTTTCTTCCGCAAGCTGCGCAATTTCGTCTAATGATTTAGACTGTATTACAATTTGTTTTGTTAATACATCTAATCTTTTGCTTGTAGAAACAATAAGCTTAGAATTATCGAAACCCTCTAAATCTTTATATCTGTTTATACCCCCAAAACCAGCTTTTCTTTGTTCTTCAGAAATTGGATTTGCTTCAAAGTATATTCTGTATATATTATTGTCGCGGCCTTCAATTTCGGAAAGAACCGTTTCAGCCTGCTCCATTTTTTTATTAATTAGCCCATATTGCAATTGCATATTGGTCAATTCTCTTTTTAAAGCTTTTTCTTTGGGAGTTTGTATAAAAGGAATATTTAGATAAATAACTAAAAGTATGAAACCACTAAGTAACATGCCCAAAAGGCTAAGAATAAATATCCTAAATTTCTTACCTTTTTTTATTTCAATTTTGCGATAGGATAAAGTATCACTATCATAGTAGTATTTTACTTTAGACATATGCTAAAAAATCTTATTTTTGCTCATTGGGATAGTGATAACTATTTTGCAAACGTTGTACAAATATAAAAATTGTTTGGACTTTTGCCAAATCACTACTCATTATTAAACTTTTAACTTATGACATCAAAGGAAATACGATCCAGGTTTTTAAAATTTTTTGAATCGAAATCACACGCTATAGTTGCCTCAGCATCAATGGTAGTAAAAGACGACCCTACATTGCTTTTTACAAATTCAGGGATGAATCAATTTAAAGAATTTTTTCTGGGTAACAAAGAAATTGAAAATAAGAGAGTCGCCGATACACAAAAGTGCTTGCGGGTTAGTGGAAAACACAATGATCTAGAAGAAGTTGGACTGGATACTTACCACCATACCATGTTTGAGATGCTTGGAAATTGGAGTTTTGGAGATTATTTTAAGAAAGAAGCGATAGGATGGGCTTGGGAGTTTTTAACGGAAGAATTGAAAATTGACAAGAAATCACTTTATGTGACAGTTTTCGATGGAGAGGCCTCAGAGGGTTTAGAGAGAGATAATGAAGCTTATGACCTTTGGAAAGAAATACTTCCCGATGATAGAATAATTAATGGGAGCAGAAAAGATAATTTTTGGGAAATGGGTAAACAAGGTCCTTGTGGTCCCTGCAGTGAAATTCACGTAGATATCCGTTCTGAAGAAGAAAAAGCAAAAATATCGGGAGCTGAATTGGTTAATAAAGATCATCCACAAGTTGTTGAACTGTGGAATTTGGTTTTTATGCAGTTTAATAGGAAAGCTGATGGTAGTCTGGAAAACCTTCCAGCACTCCATGTAGATACAGGAATGGGATTTGAGCGTCTTTGTATGGTAATGCAAAACCAAAAAAGTAATTATGATACCGATGTGTTTGTCCCTCTAATTCGTGAAATAGAGGCTTTAACAAATTCTAAATTTGGAAAAGATGAAAAAACTGATATTGCAATTAGAGTGATTGCAGATCATGTAAGAGCAGTTTCTTTTTCTATTGCAGACAGACAAATACCTAGTAATACTGGAGCTGGCTATGTAATAAGAAGGATATTGCGTCGTGCTGTTCGTTACGGATATACTTTTCTTGGAACAAAGAAGCCATTTATCTACCAATTAGTAGAAACATTAAGCAAACAAATGGGTGATGCTTTTCCCGAATTGGCTGCTGAAAAAAAATTGATATCAATTGTTATTAAAGAAGAAGAAAATTCTTTTTTGAAAACCTTAGATCAAGGATTAGTTCTATTAGAAAATGTAATTGAGAATGCAGATTCTAAGTTAATTTCAGGGAAAAAAGCATTTGAATTGTATGATACTTTTGGTTTTCCAATTGATCTTACGGCATTGATTTTAAGAGAACGAGGTTTTGATTTAGATTCTAAAGAATTTAAAATAGAACTTCAAAAACAAAAAGACAGGTCTAGAGAAGCTACCAAAGTTGAAACGGGAGACTGGACTGTATTGATGGAAGATGATGTACAGGAGTTCATTGGGTACGATTATTTGGAAACAAAGGTAAAAATAGTGCGCTACCGAAAAACGAGTAACAAACTGAGAGGGGACTTTTACCAGCTTGTGTTTAATCTAACACCTTTCTATCCAGAAGGAGGTGGTCAAGAGGGTGATAAAGGATATTTAGAAGCTCAAAATGGAGAAGTTATATATGTTTTTGACACCAAAAAAGAAAAGAACTTAATTGTACATTCTGTAAAGAACTTGCCGCAAAACCCTACAGAATCTTTAAAGGCTACTGTAGACAAGAAATACAGATCTTTTACCGCTGCCAATCATACCGCAACTCATCTATTACATCAGGCTTTACGCAATATTCTTGGGGATCACGTTTCACAAAAAGGGTCTCTGGTTCATGGAAAAGGATTGCGATTCGATTTTTCTCATTTTAGTAAAGTTTCAAATGATGAATTAAAACAAATTGAAGACTTTGTAAATGCACGTATTAGAGAAGGATTAGAATTGGAAGAAAAACGCAATATTCCATATCAGCATGCAATAGACGAAGGAGCATTGGCTCTTTTTGGAGAGAAATATGGGGATGCTGTTAGAGCGATCAGATTTGGAAGTTCAATTGAACTTTGCGGGGGAACTCATGTAGAGAACACCAAAGATATATGGCACTTTATTATTACTTCTGAAGGTGCTGTAGCTTCAGGGATACGCCGTATTGAAGCTATAACAGGTGGATTTGCAAAAGATTATTTTATTTCAAATTCAAATACTTTTAAAAAAGTAAAAAAATTGCTTCAAAATACGAAGGATCCTGTAAAAAGTATTGAAACCATACAACATGAAAATTCAGCTTTAAAAAAACAAGTGCAATCTTTGTTAAAAGAGAAAGCTAAAAGTTTAAAAGGGGATTTAAAAAATGAAATTTCAGAAATAAATGGAGTAAATTTTTTAGCAAAAGAAATAGACCTGAACGCTTCAGGAATTAAAGATTTATCATTTGAATTAGGAGGTGAAGTAGACAATTTGTTTTTGCTTCTAGGATCCAATCAAAATGGAAAAGCTATACTCTCTTGTTATATATCTAAGGATTTAGTTGCTTCTAAAACACTCGATGCAGGTAAAATAATTAGAAATTTAGGGAAGTATATACAAGGAGGTGGAGGTGGTCAACCATTTTTTGCTACGGCAGGAGGTAAGGACCCAAGTGGAATAGCGGAAGCACTTTTTAGAGGGAAGGAATATATTGATTAATTTTCTCGCAAAGACGCGGAGACACAAAATAGATCTTAAATCTCTAGAGAGAGGAAAAGTTCACTCCATTCTTTATTTTAGCTAATATATTATAAAGTATAATTCTGCTAATCTAAAGGAGAAAAAACAGCTCCTTCCTAATAAGAAAAAAATGAAACTACAAACCAAAATACCACTAATACCCAAGGAGCATCAAATAGATTATCAGTCTAAAACTGTAATGCTAGGTTCCTGTTTTGTAGAAAATATGGCTGAGAAAATGGAATATTATAAATTTCATACGCTACAAAACCCTTTTGGAATTATTTTTCATCCAATTGCCATTGAAAAACTTATAACTAGAGCAGTAAATAATGATCTATTTACAAGTGATGACCTATTCTATTTTAATGAGCAATGGCATTGTTTTGAGGTACATTCTTCAATTAGTACTTCAGAAAAAGAAGACTTATTGGATATTTTAAACAATAAATTAAAAGCGTTTAGGGATTATTTGCTTTCTGCTTCACACATTATTTTAACTTTTGGAACAGCGTGGGTATATCAATATAGAGATACCAATACTATTGTTGCTAATTGTCACAAAGTCCCTCAGAATAAATTTATTAAAGAGATTCTTTCCGTAGAAGAAATAACAAAATCAACAAAAAATATAATTTCTATTATTAAAGGGATTAATCTTAAAGTAAATATCATTTTGACCATCTCTCCAGTGAGGCATTTAAAAGATGGTTTTGTTGAAAATACGAGGAGTAAAGCACACCTTATTTCAGCAATTTATGATATAACAATTGGAAAAAGGTCAATGAACGGAGTTGAAGAGTTCCCTTCATATGAGATTATGATGGATGAATTAAGAGATTATCGTTTTTATAAAGAAGACTTGATACACCCTAACAAAACAGCAATAACCATTATTTGGGATGCCTTTTCTAAGGTTTGGATTTCTGAAGAAACAAAAGAAATTCAGAAAGAAATAGCAGTAATTCAAGCAGGATTGTTACACCAACCATTTAATCCTGAGAGTAAAGCTCATCGTAGTTTTTTATCGGACTTGGAGATCAAAATAGAAAAACTTCAAACAAGGTATCCTGAAATAAATTTTTAGAATAGGGCAACTGCCTTATTGATTAGTACTGAGTTTTAATACATTTTTGCTTCATATTAATTCATAAAACTCAACTAACATGAAAACGATTAAAAAAACAATGTACTTAGTAATGATATTTACTGCAGTACTATTTACAGCTTGTAGTACAAGCGATGATGACAATGATGATGGTGATGATGGAGGAAACTCCGGAGGATCAGAATTTGTAACAGCCAAAATAAATGGCGCATCTTTTGAGGCAGCTCAAAGTCCTGCAGTTATTGTAGCCGCAACATCAGGAAATGACCTTTTGACTTTCCATGGAGGAAATAATGAAGGCAACACTTTAAGAGGTTCTATATTTAATTATACAGGAGTTGGAACGTATACAACTGGAGATAATATTACGAATGTTAATTCACTGTCGTATATAACATTACCAGCCAATATGTGGACATCCACTTTTGATATAGGTACAGGAACTTTAACGGTAACTTCAGATGATGGAACAACAGTCGAAGGCACCTTTTCTTTTGAAGGATATAATGCATCAGATCAAACTACAAAAACAATTACTGAGGGGAAATTTAAAGCGACTATAGATTAAATTTTCAATAGTAAAGAAAATCTTTTTTGAGGTTTTTACTCGGAAACCGGGAGTAAACATTAGTTTTCTCTCGGTTTTTTTTAGTAAGGTAGTAAATCTGAGATTTACGTAACCGAACTAATCCCGCTTATTAGCGGGATCTTTTATTAGCTACAAGAAGAGTAAGGTAGTAAATCTGAGATTTACGTAACCGAACTAATCCCGCTTATTAGCGGGATCTTTTATTAGCTACAAGAAGAGTAAGGTAGTAAATCTGAGATTTACGTAACCGAACTAATCCC
>Ga0164315_10003347_pt1 | contig 12441 bp, 12 predicted proteins | sample GuaBasSedimGuay6_FD_113737 | JGI IMG/M metagenome (GOLD analysis project Ga0164315, IMG submission 113737) | Subseafloor sediment microbial communities from Guaymas Basin, Gulf of California, Mexico - Guay6, Core 4569-2, 0-3 cm | ecosystem: Environmental > Aquatic > Marine > Hydrothermal vents... | reverse complement strand
GGCTGGTGACACGATAAAAACGTAAATTTCGAAACATTGATGCAATCCTGAGCCGGTGGTGGCCGGGGATTATAGACCAGAATTGGGTACAGTTTCAGGGTATACTCAATAGACTTTCCATAACCAAAGAAAAGAGGACGATAATGGCTACCTACGAATGTAAAGTTTGCGGTATGAGCGTCAATGCAACCTGTGGTAAATGTGATGCGCCACTGGAAAACGCCATGCTGAAAATTGATGAAAATACCGAAGTTCAGGTTTCTGAATGCCCCAACGGTCATGGCAAGATTAAATCACCGCTTTGCTGTGGTCAGGATATGACCTGCTCGCTCTGACTGTATATCGATAGCTATTCAGGCCGCGGTGCAGCACGCGCCGCGGCCTTTCGTTTGTATAAGCACCAGGGCCAGGCCTCTCCGGGGGTCAGAATGAAAAGGTCTTGCTTATTGTAAAGTTTATATTGGTGTCCGATTCCCCGCCAAGCAGTTCATCGTTGCTATGGATAAGAGCAATTCCATAATCCAGCAAGTCCTTGCCGTCTACGCTCAGCGTGTTGCCATAACCACCTTCGTAATACATGCCATCAAAGTCATCCTCGAAAAAGCCGACCTTGCCATAGAACCCCATGTGTGCGGCTGTGAATGAGTAAAACTGGTAGTGCAGTTCCGGCCGGTCAAAGTTGTCATAGTTGCCGGCGGCCATGTCGAAAGAAAACCACTTCCAGCTGATGCCCAGGTTTCCCTCCAGGTACGTGTCATCAAAGAGGCTGGTGTAGGTGTAATAGGTGGCGCCAATTGAGAAACCAAAGTCCCCGAGATCAAAACTGTAACCACCGTAATAATCGATTTCGATACCGTCGCCAACATCCGCACCCCAGACGCCCAGGTTAAAACCTGCTGCCTCAACATCGGCCCCGGCATAAGCGGAAGAAGATTTTTGCGGGATACCCCGGTAAATGTATTCGCTGTTGTAGCCAATGTTGGCGGAAAAATCCTGTGCCTGGGCGTTTTGATAAAGTAGGGCACCCAGTAGAATTACTCCGATGCCAATGGTTTTTCTCAACATGTTCCTCTCCGGTTTGCTTATTCACAATACGGGCCTTCGTTCTGAAGCCCCGGACTCGGTTTGTATATTGCAATAATCAAGCCACATGGAAATATTCATGTATTACAAAGACCTATGCCAGGCAGGGCGGGGTGGTAGCTTGTGTGTGCATCAATCGGGTGCGGGTATGCACCGTGATGCTACACCCCTTCAGCGGCAAACTTTTTCTGAAATAAAAGGGAAGTCAGGTCGAATATCCCGGGATTTGCTGCTAGTTTTAAAGGGACAAGCCAAATAAAAACAGGGAAAAAGAATGAAGCTATATTACTCACCGGGCACATGCTCGCTGGCACCGATGATTCTTGCAGAGTGGTTGTTTATCAAGTTCGACCTGCAAAAAGTAGACCTGCAGAAACCGGATCCCCACTTCCTGCGTGCTAATCCCCTGGGTTCCGTGCCGTTGTTACAGATGAACAACGGTGACTATAAAAACCAGGTGGATGCCATCCTGCAATATTTTTGCGCCCTGAATCCGGAAGGCAAGTTAACGGGAAATGACATGTTCGAGTGGTTTGAAATTGATCGCTGGGTTGCATTTCTGACCGGTGATTTCCACCCGGCTTTCTTTCCCTGGTTTTGTCCCGGGTGTTTTACAACCGCAGAAGATCGTGATTCCATCGCAGCTGTAAGAGCTGCGGCGGTCAATCGAATAAAGCGTGTGGCACAGGTACTTGATGATCAGGTTGGTACGACCGAGCATATCGTGCTGAACCGGCGCACCTTACTGGATGCCTACGCATACGCCATGGTCCGTTGGATCAATCATCTTGATGGCGGACTTGAACCCTATCCCAACCTGCAGCGGTTCATGGATTACATGTCGGAAGACTATGGTGTCCAGAAGGCACTAATCAAGGAAGGCACCTGATTGAAATATTGTTTAGAGGTCCCATGGCTGGTTTCCCCTAGCTTATTTCATTCACCAATTCAGTTTCCAACCGCGCCGTAGCTGCATTTTTCTTATCTAAATGACGAACAACCTTGCCATAGATAATCAATGAAATGGCTGAAACAAGCGCGATTGTCGCAAAAATATACCAAATGTAATGGGCATTACTCGCTGCCGCCTGCCATGCTTCATGACTGGCGAATTTTCTGGGATCAGGACAATACGCATCCAGCAAATAACCTGACAAGCCAAAACCCAGGATAGAACTGATAAATGAATGCAAGTGTGAAAAGCCCAGGTACATGGCTTCTTCACCTTTCGGAGCCTGTAGCGAAAAGTACTCCAGGAAACGTGGTGATATGAACGATTCAGCAAGCCCCTGGAAGATAATTCCGACAATCATCATCAGCGCTATTGGATGAACACTGATAAAACCCAGGTCGACATTACCGTGAATTAAATTACCGGATGCCATCGCCAATGCCGAAATGGGCATGATGAACATGCCCGTAGACATCGAAAATAATGCACTTTTCCGCCTCATTAAAGAAGTAACCAGCGCCACGGTAAGGACGACAACCAAGGGATTAACATTGGCGTACCATGAAGGTGATGCACCTTCGCCTGCCATTCTTAATACGTACTTCGGCATCGTTGCGTAAAGCTGATGCTGGACCATCCAAAAGCCGGTAATGATCAGAATCAAGGCAATCAAACGACCGTTCGTCAGCACTCGCCAAAGTGCATCCATAACTTGTCGCAGTGATTTGCTGGCAACGGTTTGTTCCGCATTTTTAAAGAATAAAAATATACTGATCAACGCAACAAACGTCATACCTGCGGCGAAGTAATTCAAGTTGATCAGCCCCAGGTCACCCATCGATTCACGCAGCGGTTTGACAATCGTCTTACCGGAAAAAGCGCCCAAATTGACCATCATATAAAAGATCGCAAAGCCTTTTGCACGATTCTCTGCTGTTGTTGTTCGCGCCACTGTGGCAGTGATCACTGCTTTAATAAAAGAGCCGCCAATCATGATGACGACCATGATAGGAATGATTAACCAACGGGCATCGGATTGTTGCAAGCCGGTAAAGGTGGCAGTACGACCATACTCCACGAGCCCATGCTGTTCCAATGCGAACGGGAACAAAGCCAAGCCAAGATAACCAATGCTGAGCAGGGTAAAAGCCATTAACAAGGCATTGCGAAAGCCCACCTTATCAGCCAATGCACCTGTAAACGTTGGCAGAAAATATAGCCCCGCTGAAAATCCCCCGGAAATCCAGGCAGCCTGAATATCATCAAAACCCAGGATTCGCGATAAATACAAGGTAATGACAATGAACACACCGTAGTAGGCTGCCCGCTCTAGCAACTCAACTGAATTTGCGATCCAGAAGGTACGTGGAAAACCTGCAAACCAGGATAGGAATTTATTCTTATTCATAATTACTCTTCGATATTTTTGCAGGGCATAACATAAAAGTAATCATGGTTAATTACAATGAAGTTTGTGCCGGTTTTGTATATTCCGGTATTGCGGGAAGTTCCTGCGTTAACTCTTTGCCAGCATCCACTTGCGCAAGCGATTGGAATCGCCGAAAGGTGTGAGCTTGCCGAATGAGTTCAGCAGCACGATTGAAACCTGCTCGCCCTCGATATTGGCGTGCATGACCAGGCAGCGACCAGCTTCATTGATATAGCCGGTTTTACTCAGGTTGATATCCCAGGTCTTGTTTTTCAGCAGGCGGTTGGTATTGCCATAGACCAGCGGGCCGCGTTTGGCATAGGGGCGCACTTCGATTCGAGTGGTGGTACTGGCTTGTTCGATTAAGGCATAGTCGCGGGCGGCCGTGACCATTTTCATCAGGTCGCGGGCGGTGGACATATTGTCGACATTCAAACCGGCGGGATCGGCGAAGTGGCTCTTGCTCATGCCGAGTTGGGCGGCCTTTTTGTTCATCGCCGCAACAAATTTTGTCATTCCACCAGGATAGGTTCTGCCCAATGCGGTGGCGGCGCGGTTTTCAGATGCCATGACCGCAATCAGGATCATTTCGCGGCGGGGTAGGCTGGCGCCGTACTCAAGGCGTGAACCGGTTAATTGAACCAGGTCGCGGTCGGCCTTGGTGACGGTGATTTTTTCTTTGAGATCCAGACCGGAATCGAGAATGACCATGGCGGTCATCAACTTGGTGATGGAGGCGATAGGGCGGACGGTATCGATATCCTTGCCGTATATGACATTGCCATCGGCATTAATCACAAGGGCCGAGGCTGAACGTAATCCGGGATTGCCTTCCAGGCCGGTAAAATGGGCTGCCTGTGCCAACAGGGGTAAGGTCATACCCAGCAAAACGGCAACAATCAACATCCTTGTCTTAACAACACGCATGGTTCCTCTCCTGGTTTTGCCCGAACACTGCACCAGAAAATTAAGAAATAGGTGCAAGATGTTGGTTTTACGCCGGTTATCCGGTCATGATTGGTAGGTATACTGCACTATGCGCACTGCATTTTCCAGTACATCCGGTAATTACTGGATTCGTAAAGCTTTTCATTTTGAACCCACAATAGAAAAATAGCTGTCACATCATGAAAAAAGCGACCCACAGAAGTGGGCCGCTTTTTGAGAGCTTAAATACACCTATTTCTTGTATTTTGGATCAAGCATCTTTTCAGGAATGGGCACAATGAACTCTTCTTTCAGTGGCCACTCTTTTATCAGCTTTGGATGGTATCCTTCTGGATAGTACTCTTCAGGTGGAATCTCCATTTCTCGAATCCATGCTGACTGGATATCTTCGATGGTATGGACAGGAACCGGAACACGATATGTGGGTGGCAATTGCGGCCGGGGAACCTGGGCAAACTTCGCCACCACCCCTTCACGATGCCAGATGCCATCTTCACGCACGTTGAACACCACCAGATCAGGTGCACCAAAAGCGAATGGCCCCTTCCAATGTGTTCTTACCTCTGCAACCGTTTCGTTGTTGTACACCTGGTCAAATGTGTAGTGAGTACCTACACAAATTTTTGGCTTGGTTTTTTCACAAATATATCCAAGTGCGTAGGCAGAAGTATGGTAGTTGTCATAAGTCATGCGGGTAGTTGCAGGAGGAACACCAACAGCCAACGCCTGAAGTTTTAATGTTTCTGTAAACACTTCACTGATCAGCATATCTACGCCCTGACATTGCTCGAGGACAATTTTATTCGGTCGATTATCACCTGTAAAACACATACTACGGCCATTCCAGTCCAGCCGATAACCAGATGCACCATCACTGACGTGTAAGGTCGGCCAATGCTTGACTGTTACACCATTTTTGTCATAGATTACTTCGCCGACTTTTTTATAATCAAATTCATGAACCTTTGGGGAAAAACCCTCGCCAATTGGGAAAACATTAAAATTCTCTTCGTGCCAAAACAGGAACTGGTGCAAGCCCTCCATCGCATACTTAATGCCATGTTTTTCAGTACGGCCACTTGGTCCATAGATGTCCGGTGCAGTCCAGCCTGCACCCCATCCCCGGAACATCAACCAATAGGGCATGTCCCCCATGTGATCGGCATGCAAGTGAGTCAGAAACAGGGTGTTCATTTTTGTAAAAGGAATGCCCATCGATCCGTAGTTGCGTATTGAGTTTGCCCCGAGGTCAAACATAAAACTATCGCCATTGCCTAGTTCAACGTAAATACTCATGCCAGACTGATCTTCTTTCACAGCTGGGGATGAGCCCATAAAAGTAACCCGCATTTCATTGTCTGCCAGAGTTTCTGTTCCGGGATAGTATTGCTGGGTACTGAACTGGTCAGGGCTGGGATGAATACCCTCGAACATCAGCCCTTCTTTGTAACCCCCGGCAATCGGATCGCCAGCTTCTGCGAAGGCCTTAAATTGCGCCTTTTGATCCGGAGTCAGGCTGTCCATAAACTTTTGAAGGTCAGGTGGCAGCCCCTGAGCTTGTACGGTTAGGGTACAGGCCAGCATGAATGTAAACACTAATAAGTAGATTTGACGGATCATTTCTATACCTCAAGTTTCGGTTAGTTTTAATTCAATTACAAAAAAGTGAGAAATATTCTGTGAAAGATGAATACAGGTTACTTCTTTTTGATATTTTTTAATTGTATGAAACGGTCGTTTTTGCCACCGAAGAGGCTTGATGGAGTTTGCCCGGTGTGCTTCCTGATTTGTTTGATTAAATGGGATTGGTCGTGGAAGCCTTCCCTGGGAGAAAAAGTGCCTTCTCTGATTGGAATGTACGCCGCATAAATTTTTTGAATATTGAGGTAGGTTCGTAGAGAAATACCAAGGTATTTATTTAAATAGCGGCTAATCTGCTGCAGACCCCAACCTGTCTGAGTTGCAACCTCGCCCGCCGAAATATTGCCGCTGGCTTCATAGAGTAGTTTTGTCAGTTGAAGCTTCTTGTTCTTAACTTGTTTCCCCTGGGTCAGAATTTCTGACATCATCTTTTCGATTTGCAAAACATATGCTTCAAGACTGCTTATATCGAAATCAGATATCCCCCAGAAACCCGGATCAAGCATAGATTGCGATTGCAGAAGGGAAGCTATTTCCCGTTCCAAAATATACTCAGGGGCAAGAATTTTAAATTTAATACCGTAAATGGTTGCCCTTGCGGGAATGACAATTTCGGTTTGTTTTAAACTTAACCCGGTTAGAAAAACCACGGAAATTTTGTTATCAATGACAGTTACAACGAGTTTGAAAAACGAATCCGGAATGATGGTGCTTTTGAGGGGCAGGTTGGTATGATTTACTGACTCCCAGTAAGAATCAATATAGGTAGATAGCCCTGCAGAGGGCTGTAATTGTTTATAGCTATGTTTTGGTTTGTCTGTCAAATTGATCTCGGGTTTTTTTATCGCAACAGTCGCCAGGCCGGGCGTATTCTCAGCACCGGCGTTCTGCAAATAATTTCGGCTTAAATGAGCCCATGATCATTTCCAGCAGCAGCGGAATAACATTGGACATTCCAACCAGCTTTTCCGTATTACTCAAATCCAGAAATGCCTGGCTGACCTGACCGGCAGGCAGGGACTCATGCGCCAGTTCAACCAATTCGGGCATCATTGGAACAAGGAACACAAAAGCGTTGATGGTGAGAAATGCCATCATTAACATCTTTACCCGCAGCCAGTTGGTTTTGACATTGAGTGCGAAATACAGGATCAGATCACAGGCGACCTTCAAAGCCAGTCCGGGCAGGATCAGGTAGTAGGCGCTGATTTCCTTATAGACGTATACGTGATAAGCCGTGCTGGCATCCTGATGACCCAGCACCACACCAATGACGATATGCGAGAGAATACCCCCCACATACATGATGGTGCCGATTTCCTGGATGAAATCCAGTGCCTTTCTTAAAGACATCCTCTGCTCCCGAATCACTTACGTGGACCAAACCACATACGCGAAAACAGGTGATCCTTGCGTACATATTGGTGAAAAAGAAACGCAAGCACGTGTGCAGCGATGAATACCGTCAATAGCGCAGCAATCACACCATGCGCCACCCTTGGGGGGAAATCATCGAACGTCGCAGGCAATGCTTCACCTGAACCAGCAAAAACAATTTCCGGCAAGCCCGCCAGGTTCGCGGTCGCCAAACCGCTCACTCCCATCAGGATTACCAGCGCATAGAAAACATAGTGCGTGGCTACCCCGAGTTTGTTCAGCAGGTCATTACCTATGTCTGCATTTGGTGGCTTCTGGGTAAACAGACGGATGACCAGGCGCAGACCCATCAAAACAAGAATCACCATACCCATGGTCATGTGCATCTGCAGGTAAAACAGCTTTTCAGGCTCGCTGTTGGGGGTTGCACTGAGGACATTACCACCGAGGATCAGTCCCAGAATGACCATGATGGCCAACAGCCAGTGCAGTACAACGAGAAAGGAATGATAGCGTTTCATGATTTATTTCACCTGAGAGTTACAAATTGAGTTGGTATTCTATATAGCAATTGCTATAGTTGCAAATGCAATTATATCAACTTGAGAAAACAGTGGTCATACTTCCTCAGCATGGAAATGAACAAGCAATATTCAAAAGCTCAGCAGGTAAGAGAGTCCAGTGTGGGTTGGATGCTTAAACGTCTTGGCGCCAACCTTGATGCGGCCATAGGCGAGGAACTAAAAAATCTGGGGCTGGGGCTGGGTGAGTTCACCATACTGATGACATTGTTGGAAGAGGAAGGTCTGACGCAGGCCGGAATTGGCAAGAAAATTGTCATGCCAGGCTACGCCACCACGCGAAATATTGATGCACTGGAGGCAAAAGAGCTTGTACAGCGGCGCAAAGACAAGCAATCAAGACGCAACTACCGGATATTCCTGACAACACAGGGCCAGCAACAAAGTGCCGAGCTTTTTGAAATCGTCAAGGCAATAAACGAAGCGCTACTGGAACCGCTTGGTAAGACGGAACGGGCTCAACTGGTCAGGATTCTGAACAAACTTCTTAGTTAAACCAACTAGAGTTTTCGACCCCTCGATCCATTTGCATAATTATTTTTCCGTCCAGCCGGGTCCTTTTACAAACCTGCCCGGTGTCGCACCGGTGTGTTTGCCATCGCGCAGGACATGTCCGCCGTTGACGAACACGTGAAGAACACCGGTAGCAAGTTGGTGTGGGTTTTCGAATGTTGCCTGGTCAATGATGGTTTCCGGATCAAAGATAACAACATCGGCGTAGTTACCCTGTGCCAGTTGGCCGCGGCGGTCGAGCTTCAGGTTGCTGGCAGGCAGACCGGTCATGCGATAGATGGCATCTTCCAGTGTAATGACGTGCTCTTCGCGGACATACTTTCCAAGCAGGCGCGCGAATGAACCATAGGCGCGCGGGTGTGGCTGCGAATTGGTGAAGGGTGGTTCGGGTGCGACCGAACCTGAATCCGAGCAAATACTGACCCAGGGCAGGGCGATTTTCTTGCGGATGTTGTCCTCATCCATGGTGAAGCGCACGGTGCCAATGCGACTGTCGTCCTCCACGATCAGATCCATAGCGGTCTCGACTGGTGAGGTTCCACGCATTTCGGCAACTTCAGCCAGGGTCTTGCCGGTCAGGTGACGCAGGTCTTTGTTGCGGAAGCTCACCAGCAGGAGATCCTCTGGCGGGATCATCTCAGTTTCTGCAATCACGCGTTCCCGCATGGCAGGGTCCTGCAGACGTGCGATGAATTTTTCGTGGCCGCCTTCCTTGACCCATGCCGGCAGATCATAGTTGAGTCCGGTAGAACTGGCATTGTAGGTGTAAATGTCGGCGGTCACCGGCAGGCCTTCAGCCCGGGCAGCTTCGATCATGTCGATGACCCCATCCAGTTTGTCATAGTTGCGTTTGTGCGATGCCTTTAGATGGTAGATCTCACCTCGAGCACCACTTTCGCGGACAATCGTGATCAGCTCCTCAACGGCCGGGAAAATTTCATCACCTTCGCTGCGGATGTGCGAGATGTACATACCGTCATATTCAGCCACCACGTTGGTCAGGGCGATCAACTCTTCTGTGGTGGAGAAAGGTGCGGGGATGTAGGGCAGGGAAGATCCCATTCCCATTGCGCCTTCTTCCATGGCCTGGCGTACCAGCATCTTCATGCGCTGGAGTTCTTCCTTACTTGGGTCCCGGTCCTCATAGCCCATCTCGTGGACGCGTACGCTGGAGGCGCCAACGAACGAGGCTATATTGGTTGAGATGCCCCGGTCCTCCATATGCTGCAGGTACTCGCCAAGGCTGGTCCAGCTTACGTCGTAGATGATGTCACTTTGCCTGTCGATGCGTTCCTGTCGCATCGTGTCATTCAACGGGCCCATGGAGGAGCCTTCGCCCATGACTTCCAGCGTCACACCCTGGTGTATATCGCTCAATGAACGGCCATCCTGGATAAGGGACACATTGGCCCAGCTCAACATATTGATAAAACCGGGGGCAACGGCCAGGCCTGTCGCGTCGATTTCACTGCGTCCCTGGTGTTTGCTGAGATTGCCGATCTGCGTGATCCGGTCTCCGTCAATAGCCAGATCGGTCATGATCCCTGCGGTGCCGGTACCGTCATACAAGGTGCCGCCCCGGATGATGACATCATGCTCGGGTGTTGTGCTGCAGGCACTGGTTAAAAGAAGTATCGAGGTGAGTATTAACCCTGAACATATGCGCGTGATCATTTGATTATCCCTGAGCCTAAAAACGTATAGACTACCAGACTGGAGGCGCGCTGCGACATGCGATGCCGGTAATCCTTTTGATTTTATAACAGGGACAGGACTGTGATCAGACTTGCCATATTGTTAGGAGCTATTTTGACATCTTTATCAAGCCATGCTTTCACCCCGCAAACCCTCTGGCAGGCGTGGCCGGATGCGCGTTTTGAAACCACCGCTGCACCTTGCCTGAGCCACGCTCAGTTAATGCAAAGCCTGCAGGCGCTTGAGTCACGCCACCCGGACAGCATTCAGCTGGAGGAGGCTGGAAAATCATTTCTCGGCCGCTCCATTCAACTGCTAAGCCTGGGAACCGGGCCTGAAAAAATATTGTTCTGGTCACAGATGCATGGTGATGAGCCTTCGGCCACACCGGCGCTGCTCGATATGGCCAGCTATCTTGTTGAGCATGCTGATGAACCGGTAGCCCGCTCAATTTTGCAAAAATACACCCTGCTGATGGTACCAATGCTTAACCCCGATGGTGCTGAGGCTTATCAGCGGCGCAACGCACAGGGGATTGATATCAATCGCGATGCCCTGCGCCTGGTGACACCGGAAGGGCAGTTACTCAAGCGTATACGGGATAAATACGAGCCCATGCTGGGCTTTAACCTGCATGATCAGGCTCGACGCACTGCCGTGGGTGACACCGGTAAGGTCGCAAACATCGCCTTGCTTTCAGTTTCCGGTGATGCCGCAAATACACTGACACCCGGCAGGCGCCGCACCAAGCGGGCCAATGCGGCTATCGTTGATGCCCTTACGCCATTTATTCCTGGCGGAATAGCCCGCTATGATGAAGATTGGAGCCCACGTGCCTTCGGTGACAATATGACCGCCTGGGGTACGCCCATCGTGCTGATTGAAAGTGGTGGAATACCGGCCGGAGGTACGTTCACCGACCTGACCCGTCTCAACTTCGTTGCAATGCTCGCTGTGCTGGAAGGGCTGGCCAGGGACGACCTGGCTTCATTTGATCCGCAGGTCTACGAAGTTTTGCCACACAACCAGACCAGGTCGTGGTCGGATGTGGTGGTTCGGGGTGCCTATATCATGCAGCCGGGTACGCCCCGGGCGTATCGTGCCGACCTCGCATTTGATCACTTTATCAGTGATCGTCAGATAGCTGCTTGTGCCGACAATGAAAACACGTCCTCACTGATATTTCTGGTTGGCGATGGTTCCGCGCAAGGTGCCGGGATCAGCATAGATGCGAGCGGCAGCTTACTGCTGGCTTCCTTTGAAGTGGGCGTCAAAGGCTGGTCTGAAATGGATTGGCTCAATAGGGAAAACCTGACCCGGCTGGCCCGGTTGGGAGTAGGGACTGTTCACTGGTTGGTCAGGGAGAATCGCAGACAAGCGGTGCTGGCCCATGCAGATAAACTCGACATCGCCGGGCTACCCCGGATTAAAGTGGTGACCGATGCTAACAGTTTCCCGCCAGTCGTTCTGAACGGTCCGCCATCGTCGGCAGACACTCCGGATTTGCTGGCTGATATTTTGGAGTCTCTGGGCGCCCTGGAGGGTACAGACAAGACCGGTGCACTCGGAAATATGTGGGTGAAGGCGGAGGGCGGCAGTCTGAATTCACCACCCCTGTTAAAGAATCGACCTGCGTCCTTCCTGATTGTCACCCCGGCCCCAAATGGCCAGATTGACTTCAATGAATCCAGGCTGGAATCGGTTTGGCTTGATGGTCAGCAGATAAGCTTGAAGCCAGGTGCTAGTAACTAGAATTATAGTTTATCAATATCCTATAAATTGCATTACTAAATCTTTATAAAGATATGTTTCTTATATAAATAATACATAGCAAGATAGGATACAAATACAAAGCACAGGGCATAGGCAAGCGAAGCGTTGACCGGGCTGAGCCAGGAGGAAAAGAAGGTATTCATCAGCCAGCCTTTCAGCGTCAGCATCTCATCTCCTGATGGCCACTTTATCAGGTAAAGCAATCTGCCGACGACACCTGAGAGAACAAAAACCGTGATGGCGTTCATGCCATAAACCCGAAATGGTTTAGTACCCCGTTGCCAGTTTTTGATATCAATCAGGTAATAGGAAATCCCCAGTACGACCATCGCCATACCGCTCATAAACAGGGCATAAGAACTGGTCCACAGGCTCTTGTTGATGGGCAGCCAGTGATGCCAGCTCAGACCGATGACCATCGCAATATTTCCGTAGACAAGCATCTGTGC
>Ga0164315_10003346_pt1 | contig 12441 bp, 11 predicted proteins | sample GuaBasSedimGuay6_FD_113737 | JGI IMG/M metagenome (GOLD analysis project Ga0164315, IMG submission 113737) | Subseafloor sediment microbial communities from Guaymas Basin, Gulf of California, Mexico - Guay6, Core 4569-2, 0-3 cm | ecosystem: Environmental > Aquatic > Marine > Hydrothermal vents... | reverse complement strand
TGCCCACAATGAACGGCCTAAAATCAAAGATGTTGGTGTATACAAATAAATGAGGCGTATCTTTATGTGTCCCTGAAAGTTATAGCGTTTTAGACAACATCCCGTGATAAACTCACGCTAGTGTTTGCTTCGTATATCCTTTTTTACTATTCTTACTAAATCAAGACGTACTCATCTAAAAATGATACCATGAAAAAACAACTTGTTCTTCTCCTTGCAATTGGCATTCTTTTCATAAGCTTCCAGTCTTTTAATCCAGAACCTCCTTCAGAGGGTGTTTTTCCCGACGAGATCAGTGCAATCCTGAAATCGTCCTGTTATGATTGTCATACCGCAGCTACAGGTTCAGAAAAATCCCTTAAGGCTCTTGATTTTGAACAATGGGATCAATACAGACTGACCAAGCAAATAGGCTTGCTGGGAGATATTGGCAAGGTGGTGGAAGAAGGAAAGATGCCTCCTGGAAAGTATTTGGAGAAGAAACCGGATCGTAAGTTGTCGGAAGCACAGAAAAAATTGTTGGCCGATTGGACCAAAGAGGAGGCCGATAAACTGATGCAGGCTGACTGATGGGCAGGAAATTAAAGCTTGTGGGGATTGGATTGATTGCGGTTTTAATTGTTCTGCAGTTTTTCCAGCCAGAGAAAAATGACACTCCCATTGACCCGGAACTGGATATGCTCGAATTGTTGGCACCTCCGGAGCCTGTGGCGGATCTTATCCGGGATGCCTGTTACGACTGCCATTCAAACCAGACGATTTATCCGTGGTACAATAGGATTTCTCCTGCATCATTGTATCTCTATAAACATATCAAAAAGGGAAAAGAGGACCTTAATTTCAGCGAATACGGTCTACTGGATAAGGTCGATAAAATTGGGGCATTTGCTGATTTTTGTGATGTGGTTGATGCTGGAAGCATGCCACTTCAAAGCTATATGCTGATCCATAAGGATGCCAGGCTTACGCAGGAAGAAAGAGAGACCCTTTGTAACTGGACAGAAAAGCAGGCCCTGAAAGTTATGCGTGAGTGAGTGCGAAGCAGGCAGTGATTTAATGTTAATAATCTGAAGCTTGCTTAAGCTATCTTCGTTTTCTTATTTTTTAACTTGCAATAAGAATACTAGTCTATCCGTTAATCAAGTCAGTTGTAAAAGTCACAAATGGAATAAGAGCTGATGGCTTGACTTCTAAGCTAAGAGTTTAAGACTTTTTTATTGCAACATGAAAATTAAAACCAGATAGCTATGAAAAATGCTTTAAAAATATTAGTCCTGGCAAGCTTAACAGTGAGCTTAAGCTCCTGTGAATCTATCAAGAGCCTATTCGATGTGGAAATAGATACCACCATAGAAGGTGAGCTCTCTTTTGTCACGGATGAGACTGATTTAAAATCCACCGAGGATGTTGGATTTTCCTCCAGTGCTACAGTTCATGTTCTGAATGATGATACCTATGAATATGAGGATAATATCAAGGATTTCATGACCTCGGATGTAACCATTGAAGTAATGGCAGTAGATTCTTCGGATGTGATCCTTCGTGATGGTACTAGTTTCACGATTGAAAACATGAATGCAGGCTATGTATGGACACTTACGACTGATTGGCCCATTGAGCCTGGATTTTCCCTCACCCTTGATGTAGCTTCCTATGATGCCATAGACGATATTCTGGACGATAAGGCAGATTTTACCATCTCAACCTTGGGAACGTGTAACAAAGGTGGTGTACACATTACACTCAGATTTGGTATTGAGACCAGAGTAGTTGCCACTCCCCTTGAATAATTTTTCCTGAAGCAGGATTTCATGTAAAAAACGTGGCATTTGGTCATAATTTCTTTCCGTGCATTTTTTTTAGGTATCAATAAGATGATGTGTCCACCCGATAAAAAGATCAGTTGGTAAAAATCATATGTTAAAATAGCGTTGATTGCTTGACATTTAAGGGCTTATGGCCTATTTTTATATAAACCGAAAAAATTTAAACTACATAGCTATGAAAATTGCAATAAGAATTTTTATGTTGCTGATGCTGACATCAGGCTTAAGTTCCTGCGAGATGATCAAAGGCTGGACTGAAGTAGAGATTGATACGACCTTAGAAGCTGAGCTTGATATTCTAACGGATGATACGGAATTGAAATCTACTGAAGATTTTGGATTTAATGAATCCGAGATTCTCCAGGTTATAAATCCTGACCTGGAAGATTATGCTGATTTGATTGAGGCTATTGAAGTTGAAAGTGTAACCATTGAAATAGAAGAAGTAGATCAATCAGGAGTAAAACTTTTGACGGGTACGGAGTTTATAATTTCAAATACGCTTGGCTCGAGCTATACCTGGACACTTTTGAATGAATGGGACTTAGATAATAATTTTTCTATGCCGCTGCCTTCTGATTCTTATGATGATTTAAATGATATACTTGAAGCCTACGATACATCTGATGTTAACGTTTCAGCTATTGGTACGTGCAATAAAGGAAGTGTCCACATTTTACTCAACTATGGTCTTGAAATCAAAGTAACCTCAAGCCCTTTATAAGATTATTTGTTGTAATTCTTGAAGGCTGTCTTAAAGAAGGCAGCTTTTTTTTTTAATCCTCCTTTTATGATAAAGCTTGTTAGAAGAATTCTCTGGATCCTGCTGATCGCCTTGATCATTGTAGTTACCTGGTTTGCATGGCCAAGGGTTCCCATTATCACAGCCTTTGCAGCCAAAGGCATGTGCTCCAGCGTCTTTCTGGCAGGCAAAAGCCCGGAACGGGTAGCGGCCGAGGATCTCTCCTTTTTCCCCATTAGTCTGGCCAAATGTAAGATAGATTATGAGGAGAAATCGGTTACCGCGAAGGTATTCGGACTGGGAAAGCGAAAGGTGGTTTTCAGGGAGGGCCTGGGGGCCGTGATTGTGCTGGATAAGCCCGAGGAGGAACTGATGGCAGATTATTTTGAAATTCCCGATCCGGGGTACAGCCAGGATACCATCCCCTGGCCCCTGGGCGATGTATTGCCCGAAGCCCGGCAAGAAGGGGTGGATTATGAAAAGCTGAATACCATTCTCGAAGAAGCATTTGACAGTCCGGAAGCCGAAGCCTTCCAGAAGACCCTCGGGGTGGCAGTAGTCTATAACAATGAACTAATTGGCGAGAACTACCTGGGGGACTATGATGCCTGGACCAGGTTTCATAGCTGGTCCATGACTAAATCGGTAACCGGAGCAATGGCCGGGGCATTGGCACAGGAGGGAAGACTGGATATCAGTGCACCAAGCGGTATTCGTGAATGGGAAGGTGACGATAGGGAAAATATTACTGTGGAGAATATCCTGCATATGAGCAGTGGACTGGAGTGGGTGGAGAATTATTTCACCATCTCGGAGGCTACTGTAATGCTGATGCAGAGTGATGATATGTTCTCATCTGTGACAGGCTGCCAACAGGAACATGAACCTGGAACGTACTGGAATTATTCTTCGGGCGATGCCAATCTGCTTTCAGGACTGCTGCGAAAAGCAATTGGAGATGAGGATGAGTACCATGGTTATGCCTATACCCGCCTGTTCCATCGCATCGGAATGTTGAATACTGTGGTGGAGACTGATGCCAGCGGCCTCTTTGTGGCTTCCTCCTACAGTTATGGATCCACCCGGGACTGGGCACGCTTTGGTTTACTATTCCTGAACCAGGGAATCTTCGAAGGGGATACCGTACTGAGCCCGGAATGGGTGGAGTATATGAAGACTCCGGCTCCAGCCTCAGATGGCCAGTATGCCGGGACTTTCTGGCTGAAAGAACCGAATGTGGAGAATGCCCTGGTAGATGTACCGGATGATATCTTTTTTGCGGATGGATTTCTGGGTCAGCGGGTCTATGTAATCCCTTCCAGGAAACTGGTGGTGGTGCGGATGGGATACAGTCTGAGTAACTTCAGTGTTAATGATTTCCTGAGGGATATTATTGCAACTCTCCCTGCCTAGTTTTTTCGAGTTGATCTACAATTTCCTTTTTAAGAGTAAATTGTTTGTGATCATAATAGGGCGTCAGGTCCCATGATTGTTGAAGAGCTATGCGGGCCTCTTCATTCCTTCCTGTTTTGTTTAGTCCAAGGGCGTAAGTATATAGAAAGTCAGGATTATCGGGAAACGCTTCAAGAGCCGGACCAATCAACTCCAGACCTTCACTAACATTCACTTCACTGGATATCAGGAATCGGGCAACATCAGCCACTACCCAGGGATCATCGGGCCTCAATGAAAGAGCTTTCCGATAGTAATATTCGGCCATTTCGAATGATTCAGCCTTATTGTAGACCCCTGCATACCATATCCACCGAAAAGTCTCCTGCCAACCATTTCGTTGAATCATTTGATCTATTCCTTCAAAGTATACATCGGCATTCGCACTATCTCCTCTCGACACGGCACAGATAGCCTGCCAGTAATCAAAGGTGGCTTTCTGATCGGTCCAGAGCTCTCTTCCTTCATTAAATATTTTTCCCTCCTGTTTGTGCATTCCTGCTTCGTGATAGGCCCCACCCAGAAGGATATAGGTCCATGACCAGGAGAGATCGCCCAATTTCTTCCTCATGGTGAGACTTTTTTCAAAACCCTTAATGGCCTCATCCCACTGCTCCAGATTAAAATGGACCCAGGCCACTAAATAGACCATGTAAGCTGAGTAAGGGTGTAGATGAAGGTATTGCCTTGCGTATTCAATTTGTTCCTGCGGTTTTTTATCCGCTGAGGCTTTCACCGTGTGAACCATTAATTGCATATCCAGCGGGAGACGGTCGATTCGTTCGAATGCTTCATAGGCCCAGTGTTTTGAATGTTTAGCCTGCTTTTGATCTCCATAACAATAGGCAAGCCTCATCATGGCTGAAACGAAATTGGAATCCACCTGTATGGCTTTGTTATAATATTCAGCTGCCCGCAAATAGTCAAGATGCAAATGGTAAGCAATTCCCCGCAGGTAAAACTTGTAGGCCTCTGAAGAAGTGGTGTAGACCTGTGCCACATCAAAGTCCTGTATTTCTTTGATTTTTCGGAGTTCAAGAAAGTCTCTTATAACAAAGGAGAGGGAGTCAGCCAGCTTAAAAAGTTCATCTTCAGACTGACCTTCCATCTCATAGGATTGAAAGATCTCCTGGCTTTCTGCATTCATAATGTTGGCTGTAATTCGCACCTTCTGGCCTGCTTTATGCATGGTGCCCAAAATGACGATATTGGCTTCAACCTTCCGGGCCAGCTCACCTGACAGTGCCGGCGTTAAGGAGGCATATTTGACACCCGTATTACCATTCACCAGACTGTTCATGGTTTCAAACTGTCGGACTGCTAATTCCTGGGAATTGGAGAGGGAGGTAATGAGTAGGTTTTGCATCCCCTCCTGCCAGAGATTGTAAATGGAATCGCCGGTCATATTCTTAAATGGCATGACAGCAATAGAGATCTTTCCACGCATATCCCTGGGTACCCGAGATTCATTATTGCCAAAGATTTTTGGGTAGGCCAGTATAAGTACGCTTAAGAGTAATAAAGCAATAATCACATCACTTGCCCTGAGTTTTCTTCGCCTGGGTTCTTCGGGTTCTCCGGAGATGTCCTGATCCTCCAGCGCACTGGTCTTGACCACACCCTGCGGAGTAATATCAAATATCCAGGAAAGAATAAAAGTTACGGGAAAACCTACGATTAACAGGATAATCATCAGTGTGACAGTCCAGTCGGGCGCTCCGAGTCTTGGAAAAATGATATCACTTGCTTCAATAACGATAAACGCAGTGGCTGCATACATGGCTAACACTCTGGGTACACCGCGGCGCTTCAATTCCTGCCAGAACCGAAAGGGTCTCCTTGGTTTTCTACTCATGAAAATAAGAGGCTTGGTTTCATGCAATATACAATATGATGGATCATGAGTCAAATGAAGCTTGCCTGGAAGAACACTATTGTTAAATTTGTTTGATGATCGTGCCCGAGTTTAAACATCAAAAAAAAGAGCGGCTAAAGCAAAAGCAGGAAGCCCCAAAGAATAACACTGTTGAATAGGAACCTTTTACAACATATGCTATGAATCTAAAACCAATTTCAATACCGGGATTTTTTGTTTTATCTCTTGCCCTCAGCATTTTCTCCTGCGATCGGGATGCAGGAAGCAGCTATTTTCGTGATGCCGATTTCAATGGCCAATGGCAATTTCACATGGGAGATATCAGCGATCCAACCAGGGCCGGGGAGGATGAATCGGAGTGGATTCCGGTCCATCTTCCTCACGACTGGAGCATCATTGATTATGAGCTTCAGGATTCCCTGCACGAAGGTCCGTTTTTCAGGGATCTTCCAGGAGGAGCAGATGTGGGTTATTTGCGGGATGGGACTGCCTGGTACAGAAAGGAATTTATTACTCCGGAAAATAGTGTGGGTAAGCAAATCGTACTCAATTTTGACGGAGTGCAGGCGCAGATGGAGTTATGGGTAAATGGCAAGCTTATAGGGGAGCATGTCTATGGTTATACCCCTTTTGTATTTGATATCAGTTCGGCCCTTCATGAACCCGGGGAGATTAATGTGATTGCTGTTAAAACAATTAACCAGGGGGAGAACTCCCGGTGGTTTGCCGGGGCTGGAATATACAGGCTGGTGACCTTATCTTTGCTTCAGCCTGTGGCTGTGGTTCCATGGGGAGTATATGTGACCACCCCGGAGGTTTCAACCGATCGGGCAAACATAAATATTGAGATAGAGCTTAGCAACAAGAAGGAATCGGAAGTTGAAGTGAGCGGAGAGATCCTGATAAGCTCACCAGGGAATATACAGATAAAGCTTAAATCTCCTGTTGTAAAAGTCGGAGCGAATTCCCTTGCCACACTCACCGTATCCGGAACTATAGAGGAACCAGCACTCTGGAAAATCAACGAACCTTATCTCTACACTGCAGAAGTAGTGCTATATGCTGATGGGGAGGAAGTGGATTCATATCATTCCACCTTTGGTATCAGGTCCATTGCCTATAGTGTGGAGGATGGGTTTTTGTTGAACGGAGAGGAACTCCTCATGAAGGGAGCCTGTATGCATCATGATAATGGCTTGCTTGGTGCAGCTGCTTTCTCCGATGCCGAATTTCGCAGGGTAAAGCGAATGAAGGAGTATGGGTACAATGCCATTCGTACCAGTCACAATCCTCCTTCAGAATCGTTTTTGAATGCCTGTGATGAGCTAGGAGTGGTGGTAATTGATGAATCTTTTGATCAATGGGAAGAGGCAAAACGCCCCAACGACTACTCCAATTATTTTAAGGAGTGGCACATCAGGGATGTGCAAGCCATGGTTTATCGCGACCGGAACCATCCCAGTGTGATCATGTGGAGTTTTGGGAACGAAGTAAAGGAACGGGCCGATCCGGATGGAATCGAGATTGGGAAGACACTGGCCAATGCCATCAAGGAGGTGGATGATACCCGGCCTGTGACACAGGCTGTCTGTCTTTTCTGGGACAATCCTGGTAAAGACTGGGATTACTCTGAAGGAGCCTTCAGCATGCTGGATATCGGGGGATATAACTACCAGTACATGGAATATGAGACGGATCATGTGAAGTTTCCGGAGCGTATGATGTATGGGTCAGAAACATTTCCAAAGTTTTCCTGGGAGAACTGGGAAATGGTAAAACGACATTCCTATGTGTTTGGCGATTTTGTATGGACAGGGATGGATTATATTGGTGAATCAGGGATCGGACATAATACTGTATTTGACGAGCAGTCCAGGCAGCAGATATCGTTCCTGAAACCATGGCCCTGGTATGTTTCCTGGTGTGGAGATGTGGATATCCTGGGTAATAAGAAACCTCAATCGCTATATCGCGATGTACTATGGGGAGAGAGCAAATTGGAAATAATGGCTGTAAGGCCGGTGCCTGAGGGGAAGAGCTTGTGGATAAGCTATTGGGGCTGGCACGATGAATTGAACAGCTGGAACTGGGATGGCTATGAGGGTGTGCCGATCAAGGTTAAGGTCTACTCTTCCTATCCTGAAGTGAAGCTGGAACTGAATGGTGAGGTGATTGGAACGGCGCAGATTGATTCCACTGATAAGTACACGGCAGAATTTGAATTTCCTTATGTTCCCGGTGAGTTGAAAGCAAGCGGTATGAGCGATGGCAGGGAGCAGGAATCGGTGGTTTTGCATACCACCGGATCCGCAAGTCAATTGGAACTGGATGCAGAGAAGATGGTGATCTCATCTGATGAGAATTCACTGGCATTTATAAATGTCCGGTCCGCAGACCAGAAAGGAATGGTCGTGCTTACTGACAATTCTGAACTAAGCGTAAAAGTATCCGGTCCGGCCATGTTGCAGGCTGCCGGAAATGCCAGCCCGGAGCATCAGGGTAGTTTCACCGACGATACATTCAGCCTATTTCGGGGCAAAGGCCTGGTGATTGTCCGTTCGACCGGGGAGCTGGGAACCATTACAGTTGAGGTAGAATCTAAAGGGTTGGAGCCAGCCAGCGTTGTGCTCGAGGCAAATTAGAATGCAAGCATATGGATATTGAAGTATATTTTGAAGAAGGGGCAAAAGTGAATGCCCGTTTGGGAAAGCATGTGGTGAAAACAGATCAGAAGGAACATGGAGGGGGAGAGGACAGCGCCCCGGCGCCATTTGATTACTTCCTTATCTCCCTTGCCACCTGTGCAGGAATTTATGTGAAGGTGTTTTGCGACAAGAGGGGGATCGATTCATCTAAGATCCGAATCATGCAGAAACACCGGAATGATCCACAAACTCGTAAGCTGATTGGGATCGATCTGGACATTATTCTGCCTGACGGTTTCCCGGATAAGTACAGGGAAGCAGTGCTTAAAGCTGGCGATCAATGCGCTGTGAAGCGACTTCTGAAGGATCCACCAGAGATAGAGGTTCGGGCAGTATCAAGCTGATTTTTATTAATTCCCCTATTGATGTATCTTGCCTTCATATCAATTTTATTTTTATGAAAAGTATAACGACGATTTTTATTCTGTTCCTGGCAGTGATCACACTATCTGCCCAGGACATTACAGGAACTTGGAGCGGTGACTTGGACATTGCGGATCAGATGGGGCAAACCCAAAAACTTACGGTTAAATTCAATATTTCTGCAACGGACGATGGGTATATCTCCACCCTGGATAGTCCCGATCAGGATGCCTATGGGATGCCGGTTGACACGACATTTTACAAAGATTCGGAATTAACAATCAAGGCAGCTGGATATCAGCAGTTGGTATACGTAGGAAAATTGCTTGATGCTACTACCTTGAATGGCACGCTCACCCAGGCGGGAATGTCTTTTGAGTTGAATATGAAAAAGGAGACAGAGTAGCATAAACTATTAAGCTGAGCTGTAAGGTGGATGTGCGACCGCGCATGACAATCTGATTGTGGAGAGTGAACCTGGCTTCATTCTTGTCAAGTTGGGCCGTGATCAATTCTTCAGCACCTGAAAAGGATTCCACATCCAATGGAAAATCAAGGGTAAAGGCTCCCAGAATTCCCACTATTATGGCTGCAGTCTCAAGTCCATATTTGAGCTAATTATTGCTTAAGTATTTGATGACGCTTTTCATGATTGATACCTTTCAATTAATTCCGTAAAGGCAGGCAGGTTTATCAAGGGCTTCCATTTCGGGTCCTTTAGCAAGATGTTGGTCGATAGAAAACCAGGTATGGACAGCAGCTGATCCAGTGTCTCAATAGTTAGCAGGGTCTCTCCTGTTATTGTGTAGATCTCAGCCAGATCTTCAAGACAGAAAATAGCCTTGTAGAAATCTTTAGTTAAGGGCATGAGCTCCACCGCGGTTTCCCCTTCTTCGATGGCCTTAGCTTTTTTCCCCAGACCTGCATAGGCAATGCCAAGTGAGCTATGGAAGCGAAAGTCATCAGGTGATTCTGCAATTTTCTCTTCTAGATGGAGTCGCGCCGCATTATAATGCCTGGCAGCAAGTTCTGTGTTGGATTGCAGCAGGCAGATCTCTGCAAAGTAGAGATCCTTGGGTTTGTAAGTAAATTGATCGTCTATATTATCAAAATCTATGTTGTTCAGTGTTCGCTGAGCATTTTCATTCTTACCTTCCACCAGATCCACACGAACAGCAAAATGCAGATGATCCTCATTGGAAATCTTTCTGCTTAGCTTATCTAGTTCAGTCAGGGTTTGCCTGCTTTTAGAGGTGTTCTTGTTCCAGGAGTAATACAGAAAAAGCTTTTGAATATGCGTATATGTGTTCGAAGGGTCATTAGAGATGGCAAAATCAAAGTATTTTTCGGCCAGTTCATATTCTCTCATAAGCAGATATGTCTCAGCCAGTTCTGTTATCAGTAACAGGTTCTGAGGATCTAAATCAATGGCTTTTAAGTAATACTCAATAGCCTGGTCCATGCTCATTTGCCTCCGATACAAACTGGCCATGCTTAGATACAATTCCACTTTATCACTTGCCAGGCTTTCCGCCTGTTTGAATTTATTCAGAGCTTCTGGATAGTCGTTGTTGACGTAGAAGTAGAATCCTTCAGCAACCATAATATCTGCATTATCAGGATCAATGGCTATGCCTTTTTCGATGGCATTCCTTGCCTGATCTAAGCGCTCTGCTGCGTGATCATAGTGAAAATAATATATCGTGCTTTGTGCGATTGATAATTTCGCATAGGCCATAGCAAAGTTTGGATCCAGCTCAATGGCTTTTTCGAAATAATCCAGGGCCAGGCGGATGTTGGGTTCGCTTATATCTCTCCAATAATAATTCAGACCGGTAAGGAAGGCCAGGTAAGCATCCGGATTCTCGGTAAGATTCTTCTCCTCCGGCACAAAGTTGTTTTTCAGGGAAGAGGCAACCTGTTTTGAAATTTCACTGCGGACTTCGAATATGTTTTCAGTTTTCATCTCATAGCTCTGATTCCAGATCACCTCCTCTGAAGCGGCTTTTATTAACATGATATCTATGAGAACCTTATCATTCTGCATTTGCAGGAAACCCTGCACCAGGAAGTTCACCTGAAGTTCTTCACCAATTTCAGGACTTCTTAAGGTAGTCTCGCTATACTTAATAGTAGATCCCCGGGGCCTTACCACAAAGCTTTCCACTTTATCCAATTCCATAATCAGGGCAATTGGGATGGCCTGATGCAGCGAATGCTCATCATTTTGTCCAAGGTATTCAAAGGGCATTACAGCTATTGTCGTTTCCAGACCTTCCAGATCAACCTTTTCACCAAAGCTGAAAATGTTCAGAATAACGAGCCCCGCAATAAGGACTGCACTGACAAAGGTTGCAATTCGCCACCCGGTAGCACTTTTCCCTGTCCCGGGTTCATACCTTTGCTCCTGCACAGTGAGAGGCTCGGTTTTTTGTATCCCTTCAGGAGTCCAATCATAGATCCAGGAGATTGCAATGGAGATAATAAAACCAATACTCAATAGGATGATCACTAAAAGCAAGGTCCGTTCAGGTAATCTTAGTGGTTCCTGTACAATGGATACTACTTCCAGAATGACGAAGGCAGTAGCTGCATAAACGGTATTTCGGCGGACTACATTTCTGCGTTTCAGCTCATTCCAGAACTGCAATATTTTGTTCACTATTCGGGGCTTTTAGGTCTGAAGTAACTGCAAGGAGAAACAAACCTGACCCGGAAAAGTTCACCCTGGTCTATTCGGGAGATCCATTGTCAATCCAGTTCTGGAGCACGTTGATGTTGCATTCAGAGAGCATCTGGTTTGTGGGCATTTTTGCATAGCCTGCTTCCCATCTGATGGATCCCATCAGGCTGCCATTCTCAGCCAATGAAACCATGTCGGTATAGTCGGCAATAACGATACCTCCGCCCGGAGCACTGGCGCTGTGACAACCGGTGCAGTATGCTTCCATCATAGGCCAGATCTGTGCGGCAAAGGTAACATTGGTGGTATCACATCCATCGATGCAGGAATTGTTTTTTGCTCCCTGCACTATCCATGTTCTGATCATTTGAATCTGCTCGGAACTAAGCGGATCATATGGTGGAGGTGGCATCAGGTCATCGCCATCGTCAGTGAGTGTTTCGAAGAATTCACTGTCGTTTGGATCACCTGGTTTGACTTCTCCGGTTTTAATGATAGATGCATAATCGGTAAGGATCACACCATCTTTATGTGAAGCCTGGTCATGGCAACCCGTTGTTGCACAGGAGGAAACCACAAGAGGAAGAATGGTGTTCTGGAAATATACAGTATCCGGGTTGCAGGTACTAACTGAGACGGGATCGCTTACCGGATCCGTTTCCGGTGCCTGGTTCCCGGGAATTTCATACTTGGTACAGGAGAGGGTTGTGAGAGTAAAAAGGGCAACAATTATGGGGGTGCACTTGCTAAGTATAGATTTCATGGCTCGTGCTATTTAAATTGGAAACGGCCAT
>Ga0164315_10003344_pt1 | contig 12442 bp, 10 predicted proteins | sample GuaBasSedimGuay6_FD_113737 | JGI IMG/M metagenome (GOLD analysis project Ga0164315, IMG submission 113737) | Subseafloor sediment microbial communities from Guaymas Basin, Gulf of California, Mexico - Guay6, Core 4569-2, 0-3 cm | ecosystem: Environmental > Aquatic > Marine > Hydrothermal vents... | reverse complement strand
CCCATATACCAGCGAATTAACATTGCAGGATTAGTGGTTCCTTTATCAAATAAAACCAGAACATGTTCTGAATGATTAACAGGAACAATAAAGGATTTACCTTTTTCTTCACTGTCAACAGAAGTGGAAGTTACAGTTTCCGGATTGACAGGATCAATAGCTGTAGCAATCCAGGTAGGTACTTTTACAGGAATTATATTCTCACCGTGTTTTACAGAAATACCAACAAAATTAACAAACATTCTGCCATCATATACTACAGGAGTATACAAATCTGTTGCCATAATCGCTTCTATCAGCTCAACACCTGAATGAACCTGACTAATTTGACCTGCAAGCTCAACATTCATTGGTGTTTCAAGGTAACCAGGATTTGTTAAATGATTTAATGCACGAGCCAAACGCCTTGAATTGGCCATAACAACATAAGAAAGATCAGCTGCAAGAGTCTGCTTTACTATCTTTGGAGAAATATTGGTTGGATGAACCTTATCTAAAGCGATATCTTCGTCTGACACTTCTTCATCTGATGAAACCAATGAGAATGAATCCATGTATGGATCCTCAGAATTTACATACCCTTCAGTCTGCAGTACTGAATCCATCCATTTTGATGGGGAAACACTGTCAGATAAGAGAAGATCTTTTCGTTTCATTGAAGTTTCTGGAATTACCTGTTCATTCATATAATCAGCATAAGCCCTTGGAACTTCAACAGGAAGAGGCATGAAATGATCAAGATCTGAGTTTTTTACTATTTCATCAATTGTTGCCGGGTCACTGGCTTGAGCAAATAAAGAAGCCTGCTTTAGTAATATTTTCAATTGAGGAGGGAGTTCTGAAAGAGCAGGATGGTTCAGGGCACCAGATTCTACGAGCCCTTGCAATCTTTGTTGAAGAGCCTGTATTAAAGCCTGTCGCTCTTGAGGAGGGAGACTATTGTAGAGTGCTTTCAAACCAATTGAAGGCCCCTGTCTTACAAAAAGATTTTCAATATACAATGAACGTTCATTGTTGAGTTCAACTTCGAAAGAGTTGGATTTAAGTGATGTAGCATACAATTGTTCTGAGCAAGACACCTGAAACAAGACGAGAAAAAGAACACCTAGCGAAAGAAGAGATACAAACTGTAAATAACTTCTAAAATTTTGCATAAAATATATCCTGTTCATATAAATAAAACGAACTCATTAAAAGGGAATAAATAACCAATTCCCTTGTCACTAATTGTGATCAAAACAAAGGGATTGTCAACCCCATGAATAAGGTGAATTTAAAGTCTTAAAGTAAAGTGAATGTACAGCCTTAAAATAAGAAATTAATCAAATTTTGTATCTTTTCAAACTATGTCACAGCAAATTTCTAATGTATTTTGTAACTTTTCAAACTATTACACAACAAATCGCTAATATATTCTGTCAATCACCTGATTAACAGTAATAACAACGGGACTCTTACAATTAATTATAATATTAAATGATTTAATTGCTATTAACCTGACAACAAAGTACAATCTTCGATTATTTTTAGAAAAGCGGAAAGATCCATGACTTACATTTAATTGTTTACAGCCAAAGGAGAAAAATGAATCTCAAAAAATTTAAACTGGTTATTCCAACACTTGCAATAACAGCAGGATTGCTATTGCCCACACTTTCAATCGGTGCATCGTCAAAAATGGCGATGCAACCAATGTCCTACAAACCTCATGTAGTAAAACCTGTATATACAAGTAAAAAACAACCAAAGAAACCTGCATATTCGTGCAAAATGATGAAACGACCTCAGGCAAAACGTTTTAACTATGCAAAAATGGCAAATAAAGCCAAAATCCGTTCCAAGAACCTCGTTGCCGCAGGAAAAATTAATGAACAAAAAGAAGAAACATTAAGAATTGATACTTCTAAAAAAGGCAATGTAGGTAATTTAAAAGGTAAGGAAATTTCTGCAAAACCAATACATAATTTGAAACCAATGACAAAAATGCCACTAATGAAAACCGTTGGTGGCCTTCGTATGCAAAAAAGAGAATTATACAAAAGGCCCGTTAAAATACGTGCAAGAAAACCTATGTTCAACCTTCCTGGCGTAGGCAACAAAACTGTTAAAGCAATGACATTTGATATAAAGAAATTTAGACCTTCCAAAGTTAATTACAATAAACTAAAAGATCTAAAAATTAGGAAATACCGTGCTCATCAAATGAAACTCGCGTCACCTAAAGTGGCCATAAATACGAATATTAGTCAAGGATACGTAGCAAAGCCAATTCCTGTACAGTTGCAACAAATTAAATATCCTGAAATATCAATTATTGAAGTAGAGGCTGATGGAAGAGGAATAGTCCACTACAACAACACTCATGAAATTAAATCTATTCCAAAATCATCAAAGGGTAAGTGGATTTCTTTCTATGTAACAGTAAAAAACAATGGTGACGGTCCAGCATACAGAATGGATGTCATCGGTGAGCATAATGGAAGAGAATGGCCATCAAAGGATAACCACATTGTTAAATTAAGACCGAAACAACAAAAAACAGTTATTGTAAAAATGCTTGTTCCTCAAACAGCAGCAATTAGATCTAACCACCGAATTTCTCTTTTTGTAGATAAAAACAGAGTTAATAAGGATAAGAAACCAAATAACAATCAAAAAACTGTTGCCTTTGCAGTTACTCCTCCTGTAGAACCGGATCTCTATTTCAAAAAATTTGAACGACAAAAAATAGAGTCATGGCGTCACTGGCCAGGTATCAGAAGAGGTAAAATTAAATATGATTACAATATTACTATTGGAAACAAAGGGAATAAATCTTCAACACCAACAGGTCTAGGTTTTAAAGTCCAAAAAATAGATTCTTGGGATAATAATCCTGCAGTATGGCTTTACAGAAATTGGTCTTATCATATTCCTACTCTTGCACCAGGAGGTAGTCACGATATTGATACAAATAACTGGAAAGTATACGTAGGGCAGAAAGAAAGAGTAGATGCAGTCATAGATCCTGGACAAACAATTACTGAACCAAAAGGAAATAACACAAGATGGGGTGGAATTACTGTCAGCTACTCATCACCATTTTCAGGAACCTGGCTTGGAGATCTCTTTGGCAATATAGGTGATTTCTTCGTCGCAGTTGGCGGTGCTCTTTACGATGGTGCGACATGGACATTCAAACAAATAAAAGCAGCTTCTCAAGCAGCACTTGCCGCCGTGCTATGGCCTGAAATGATGCTATGGGTTGAAACTAATTTCGCAATACATAGACCACAAGCCAGAGCATTCAATGCCCGGGAAAAAGCAATGCTCAAAGATTATTTCCCAACTTCATTAATAAACTCAACGCAAATTCAAATTGTTGATTCATGGACTCAACCTGAATTATGGGGAGACGCAGCTGGCGTAACCTATGGTGAAGAAGCTAGTGGATACAGTGTTATTGTCATTGAAAGAGGTCACTATTCAGACGGTATTTTGATTCATGAAATGGTACATGCATATCAATATAAAGATATGAGACTACATGGGTTTTCCTGGGAATACATCTATTCTTGGGTTAAAGCAGGTTTCTCTTACAGAGATATATCTCTTGAAAAACAGGCTTATGGATTTGTTAAAGAAGCTTATACAAATGGACACACTCAGCAAGTTAGTAACTATCTAGGGTATTAAAAATCTTAAATCTTGCTTTTTCTTCAAAACAATTATAAATTAATCGGCTTTTTTATTTAACAACAAGTTTGCAAAACAAAGCACAACGCAAATAAAAATTGCAAACTAATACAGTATGAACACTCGTGTTCATGCCATGGAGGGAATAAATGAAAACAATTCCAAAGAAACTAATGTTGATGACAGTATCATTATTGCTACTATCATCAACATTTCTGCAGGCTGCATCGAAATATCAGACACAAACGATGAGGCCGTCAACAATCAAACACTCAACAGCAGTTATGCCTGCGAAAACAGTACGAACAGGCAAACCTAATTCTAAAATGTCAAAATCTGCTGTTAGAAGCAAAAGACTTCTGATTCTGGGCCAACGAAAATCAACTAAAGAAGCAACTCTTGGTACAAATCCAAAATTAAGAGGGAAAACTCCAACAGGAAAATCTACAGCTCCAAAAGAAGCTCAAATGGGAAAACGCCACAAAGCAATTCCAATAACATTAAAACAGAAAAAGTTTTCTACAGCAAAAAGCTTTCAAATTAAGAGAAACAACGAATTCAAAACTCCAATTCAAACAAAAGCACGTAAGCCTCTTTTTAAATATAAAGGAATTAGTCGCTTAAACGTTAAGCCAATGAAACTTACCAGGAAACAACTTCTGGTTCCTAAGATAAAAATTGTTCAAGTGGCTCATACACCAACAGAAGACCAAAGACCTGATTTAGTTCTCGATAAACTTGAGCACATCAATAGTCATGGTCAAGTCATACCATTAAACAATATACGAAAATCATCTGCAGGAAAATGGCTAAGATTCAGAATTAGAATAAAAAACAATGGAAAGACTACTGCAAGAAGAATTGATATAACAGCAAAACATCTTGGGCAGGAATGGCCAACAGAAGATGTTCACCTTGTAAAACGTGCGCCAGGAGGCGCAAGTACTGTTACAGTTAGAGTTCTTATTCCTCAAACGGCTGTTGTAAGATCAGGACATCAACTTAGATTTTCTGTTGATCCTGAAAGAGTTAATCCTGACAAAATCTGGAGTAACAATACCAGAACACTTACATTTAGATTACGGGAGCCAGTAGAACCAGATCTCTACCTTACCAAATTAAACCGAAAAAAAGTTGATGATCACCTTGACTGGGGCCCTGCTTACAGAGGCTGGATTAAATACAAATATGAGGTTGAAATAAGAAATAGAGGAAATGCATCTGCACCAGCAACAAGTCTCGCATTTAAGGTACAAAAAGTTGATCACCGTGACAACCATCCTGCACCATTCCTTCATAAAAACTGGGCATATTCTATCCCCCGACTAACACTAAGCAACAGAAAGCACTCCTTCAATACCGATACATGGAAAGTTTATACAGATCAAACCTGTCGACTTGACGCAGTAATAGACCCTAACAATAACATTACGGAACTAAGCAAAACTAATAACCATGGAAGCAAAGAGTTCTCTGTATCAGTGAGGAATCCATTTGCAGGAACCTTCCTTGCAGGACTCTTTGAAGCAACCTACGATGCCTTCATTCAAGTTGGCGATGCAATCTATGATGGTGCAACATGGGCATATAACGGAATTAAAGCCGGTTCTCAATATGCTCTGGCAGGAGTTATCGTTCCAGAAATGTTAGCCTGGGTTCAGACCAGCTATGGAATTCACTACCATCAGGGAAGATTCTTAAACAATAGAGAAAAGCAATTGTTAAGACCATATTTCCCTGAATCCCTCATAAGTAAAACAAAGATCCAACTTTCAAGTTCCTGGACAAGACCAGAACTTTGGGGCGATGGTGCAGGAGTTACGTTCAGCAATGGTTTTACTGGAAACAGTATTTTTGTTATCCAGAGAGAGAATTATTCAGATACAATTCTTGTTCATGAAATGGTTCATGCCTATCAGTATAAAAAACTTGGACTAGCCAAGTTCTGCTGGAGATACATTTACACATGGGTTAAATCCGGATTCAAATACAGAAAGATTTCTCTTGAAAAACAAGCCTATGGATTTGAAGGACAGGTCAGAAACGGTTCAACCGAAAGAATTGAAACTTTCCTGGGCTATTAAACTTATATAAGCCTATATTTTAACTCTCTGATTTAATCTTCAGAGAAATAGTACAGGGACTTAATCAATTATGATTGAGTCCCTGTTTTTATATTCTATACGTAAGAATAATCATAGACCAGAACGTAAGAACAATCATAGGGCAGAACGTAAGAATAATCATAGACCAGAACGTAAGAATAATTACATGACAGAGATACTTGCAATACAGTACCTTATCTTAATAATCTGAAACCTTCCAATAATTACCACTACCAGCAGGTTCAAGGGCATTCATCATTACAGCATGGTTTCCAAGCATGGAATTTTGATACATATTAAAACAATTCTGATTTGCATTTAATTCTCTCTGCATTTGAGCTACACTTTTCTTTTGGCCACCAGAAGAAGAGCCTTGATTATATCCGCCCTGGTTGTAATTTCCCTGATTATAGCCTCCAGCAGAAGTACCACTGGCAGCTGTTGTTCCATCATAATTTCCCTGCTGGCCTGTTCCCGTTTGCTGCCTTGCTTGAGCCTGCTGTTGTACCTGCAAAGCAATTGCTTCTTTAGTAGGAAACTTTGCCGCCATCTTCCCCATTACAGTGTTTCTTTGACCTGCAGGTAAATTTGGCCATCCTGCCTTCATTAATTTCCACATAAGACTGGCAGAAACCATGAACTGTTTTTGCTGTAGCTGTAACTGAGAGAAAGACTTAATATACTGTTCCTTAACCCATTTTTTCTGACTCTCAGTAACCGGTTGATTAACCTGCATTACCTGACAATAACAACTATTGCAAAACTCAAGATAGTTAATTACTGAATTTAAATCCTTTTGAGTCAAAGCAAGGCCAGAAGCTTCATCAAAAGCGACAACCGGAACATATCTGTCAATTATCCTTACAATTGCAGGCTTCTGAAAAGAAGACATATCTTTGGTCATTTTATAAAAGGAGCTAATAAAAGCCTGTCGTACAGCCCCTATCTGAGCAGGGTTTGTCAAGCCTTTGGCCTTATTTAATGCATTCTGCAAAGATTTACAGTCATTACCATAAGTCTTTGGCGTACTCTTAAATTCTACAATTGCAGCTTTTTTATATCCCTTTTTCTCACCATCAGTAATTGCCTGCCCAATAACGAACTGAATAAAGTTAACACCTGTCTCAACCATTGCCTCAGTCAAAATTTGTCCATCTTTTTTCACGACAGCCTTTTGACTGCCTTTGGTAACTTTCCAGCTTTCAGAAGATGAAGTATTTTTACTGGAACTAGTTTTGTTTGAAGCTTTAGAACCTGAAACAGGAGTGGATTTCACCTGTTTACCTGATTGATTTACACTACCGTTAACTTTACTGTAGTTAAATGTTCTACCACTACCATCAACAAGAATTAACATATTGGCAGTAAGAGCCTGAACCTGATAATAAAATGACATACCATAATTATCTGCCATCCCAATCATATTTCCCTGAACCTGAAAACTACCATTTCTTGAGCCGGAAGGGTCACTATAGGAGAAACCATTTGTAGAAAATACCAAAGTCGCACCAATTGCCGGTGACTTCCATGTTCCCAGTAGAAGGTTTGCCTGTTGAGAATGACAAACAGAAGAAAACAAAGAAATAAACATCAAACTCATCAATACAACAAAAGAAAATTTACGCACAAAAACCCCTCTTCAGGTACTACTATGCCTAATCAAGCAAAGCAAACAGCTAAATTACTACACAAAATCAATTTCAATAAACAAAACCCAGAATACCCTTTCATACTGGAAAATTGTTAATACCCATTCCATCCTATTAGAGTTGGAGGAACCAGTAATAAGGCACCAACAATATAATACACTACAATTAACGGTAAGATCCATCGTGCCCATTTGCCCCATGGAACACCAGCCATTCCCAGTACTGCAATAGTAACTGCAGAGGTTGGTATAATCATATTGGTAAAACCATCACCAAACTGATACGCAAGAACTGCTGTCTGTCTTGTTACGCCAACCATATCTGCAAGTGGTGCCATCAACGGCATTGTAAGAGCAGCCTGTCCTGAACCACTGGGAACAAAAAAGTTGGTCATTGTCTGAAACAGATACATAAACTGAACAGATATAACAGGAGGTAATGAACCGACCACACCTGAAACATAATGTAAAATAGTATCCATAACTTTGGCTTCCTGTAAAATAACAAGAACTGCCCGGGCAAAGCCAACTAAAATAGCAGCATTAGCAAGACCAGCACATCCCTTACTAAAACCTTCTGCCATTTTGTTAAACGGTAACCTCGTAACAAGGCCACTGAAAATCCCAACTATAAGAAAGATTGCAACCATTTCATCAATATACCAGCCAAGTTTAATTGCGCCATAGATAATTGCTGCAAATCCAAGGGTGATAATGATGAGTACAAGTTTGTGCCCAAGATTAAAAGGTAATTCAGAATGTATTTTTGAATCAGACTTATCCCCTCCAGAAGTAGTACCACTTCCAAATCGTTTTTTGTCTATCTCGTAGACAAGGCTTAACTTGGGATCCTTTTTTATTTTACGACCATAATTCATTACCCAGAAAATAGAAATGGCAGTAAATAAAAACCATATAAGAATTCTGTAGCTAAATCCTGAAAAAACAGGAATACCAGCAATACCCTGAGCAATACCAACAGTAAAAGGGTTTAAGAATGCCGATGCAAACCCAATCATAGCACCAATATAAACCATTGCTACCCCGGTGATTGAATCATAACCAAGGCGAACAGCCATAGGCACAACCATTGCCACAAAGGGAATTGTCTCTTCACACATTCCAAATGTTGCCCCTCCTAATGAAAAAGCAATCATGACAGCTGGAATGACCAGAAACTCCCTATTATTTAATACAACAACCAGCCTTGAAAGTGCACCTTCAACGGCTTTTGTTTCAGTAATTATGCCAAAAGCTCCACCAACGAGAAGAATGAAAAAGATAATATCAACAGCTGAATGATCTTTTAAGCCCTTCATTACCGCATTAATCATTTTCCACGGATTTTGAGGGACTGAATCAACATCTTTATAGCTTTCAGCAATAAGGATATTCTTCGTCATAGTAGAGGGCCCTACTTTTACCTCTTTTTTGACCCTGTCATAATGACCACCAGGAAGGATATAGGAGGCAAAGCAGGCAAAGATCATGAGAAAGAAAATAATTACATATGTATGGGGAACCTCAAATTTTATCCAAAAATCATTACTTTCATCAGTTTTTGTCACAAACACTCACCTGTTTCTTAAAAAATTATTTAGCCTGTCAGGCCCTTATAGTAAAACCGGCAAAATCAGAAGTTACAGTTGATTCTCCAGCAAAAAGATTATGAATTGATTTTTCAACATAAACATCATCAACCCGCGCCATTTGAGGGCCTTCACTGCAATACTCAAGAAGAACAGTCAAGACAGAGGTTTCGCCCTGTGCAAGAACTTCAACTCTTCCATCAATAAGATTTCGAACATAGCCTGATAATGAAAGATTGTGATCATTTACAAAATCTAAAACACTTTTACGATAAAATACACCTTGTACCCGACCTGTAACCAATATTTTCCACTCTTCCAAAGCCATAGCTACAACTCTCTGCAATCGATACTTTGCAATTACCGTTTACTTACCCTTTTTACCTTTAAGTTTCTCAATCCGTTTCTTACGATTTTCGAACCGATCCTGATCGCTCACACTCAATTTCTCAAAGGATTTCTGCATAGTAATGGAAAGTTCCCGGCCAATATCTTTTTTTGTAAGACTTCCTGAAGAATCCTTGTAGGTAAACAAAGCACCTGAAACCTCGGTAGCATAAATATAAAAAGTCCCATCAAGCTCATCTACAAGAGTCTCGAAAGTTCCTCCGAGCATTGTTGACTTAGAAACACCACCAACAACTTCAAGAGTTTCTTCCCCACCTGTATAACCAAAAGGTTTTAATTCATCCCATTTCAAAGAAACTTCACTGGAATCAGCAAAAGAAATTGTAAGAGAAAGTTCTTTATAAGTCTCATAACGACCGTTGCGAAGATCAACAATAACATCGACTCTATTGCTTTTACCATCAGTACCTAAACGGGAAGATGCGGTAACAAAAGAGACATAGGGAGCACGACCCTTGCTGAAACATCCTGTAAAAAAATTACAAAATGCCAACAAAGCAATCACAGATATTAGCTTTTTACCTTCATTGACTGTCATGTTTTCATCCTATTATAATACGTCATCGCAGGTCATCAACGTTTTATTTACAAATAACCTGCAATTTATTAAAAAAGGAACAAATTCAGGCGGATTTATTAAAGGATTGATCACATGACACAAAACACTATGGCAAAAAAACTTGTAGATTTTCTTACAGAACTTAAAACAACATATAAAGAAAAAGCACCTATTCTAGTGGCCGTTTCTAAAACAGTAGACAGCTCAACAATCAAAAAAGCCTATGATGCAGGGCATCGAATCTTTGGTGAAAATCGTGTACAGGTACTGGTAGAAAAAGCTGAAGAATTAAAAGATCTCGATATTTCATGGCATTTTATAGGTCGCCTTCAACGAAACAAAATTCGCAAAATTATTCATATTGTCTCTATGATTCATTCTGTAGACAGTTTAAAACTTGCAACAGCCATCAGTAGAATAGCTTTGGAAGAGAACCTACCTCCTATACCTGTCCTTCTTGAAGTGAACACTTCAGATGAAGAGTCGAAAGCAGGCTTTACAAAAGGATTACTAAATGAGCATATTGAAGAAATCTCAAAACTAAAAGGTATCAAAACAAAAGGCTTTATGACTATGGCTCCATTCACTGATAATGAGACAATTATCAGAGATACTTTTGCGTCACTACAAAAAATTTCACAACACTATTTTTCAGAAAATCTTGCGGGAGCTGAAATTTCCATGGGTATGACAAATGATTATCCCATTGCAATAGAAGAAGGTGCTACAATCATACGTGTAGGTTCTAAAATTTTTAAGTAAAGGACAGGTGTAAAAATTCCAATGCCATTTTTTGCATTAGCCTCAGAACTACTGTGGCCCATCATTTTAATTCTTGATATTTTCCAGTTCTGTCTTCTCGGCAGAATGGTTGCATTTATTTTCTTTCCCAAATCAACTCATCCCCTTATAACAATACTTGAAGCTATAACAGAACCTGTATTGAAAAAGATAAGGGCTCATGTGCCAAAAGTCGGAAAGATAGATATGTCCGGTGTTTTTGCTTTTATAACAGCAGAGTTTATTAAGTTTATTCTTGGAGCAGCTACTTTAAATTTTCTGTTCTAAATTATACAGCCTTGCTCTAAGGAGGCAACCATTTGGCCAATACAATTCATATAACACCACTGGATATTCAGCAGCGACAATTTAAAAAAGTAAACATTGGTGGTCTTGACAAAGATGATGTTTATGGTTTTCTAAAAAAAGTCGGAAGAGAATATGAACAACTCTTTGCAGATAACAGAAATCTGAAAGATCAAATCCTGCGATTACAAAAGCAGATGAAAGACTACATTGAACTTGAACGTACTCTGAAACAGACTCTTGTTTCTGCCCAGAAAACTTCAGGTGAAATGAAAGCAAATGCAGAAAAAGAAGCTGAATTGATTATCAGAGAAGCTGAGTTAAATGGCGAAAAAATTATTGATGAAGCCCGCATTGAAGTGCGAAATCTTATGGCTGAAATCAGACAGTTAAAAACAGCCAAAAGAAAACTTAAAATCGAACTGAAAAATGTACTTGATACGTTTAATGCAATGCTCACAGAGGAAATCAAAATTGAAAAACAAGGCCAACGAAATGAGGCTATAAGTGGTCTCAACCCATAAAATAGTTCCATTAAAGTGGGTATCCAAATCAGACGAAGGCTGCCCTGTATTGCTTATTTTGGATCAACTTGCACTTCCTCAAAAAGAAGTCTGGATTACCTGTGAAACCTACAAAGATGTAGCTGCCACAATAAAAGACATGAATGTTCGTGGTGCTCCTGCTATTGGTGTTACAGCGGCATTTGGATGTGCCCTTGGATTAAAAACCCTGTTAAACGATGAGCAAAACAATGAATCTACGTTAACACAAGCTGCAGTATTGGAAGAGTTCAATAAAATAAAAGAAACGCTTGGCTCTACCAGACCGACAGCTGTAAATCTTTTCTGGGCTCTTGAAAGAATAGAGAAAATTGTAGTTAAAAACGGTGATAAACTCGATACCCTCTACGAAATTGTTGAAAAAGAAGCATGTGATATTCGCGATGAAGATGAAGGTTTCTGTATGGCTATCGGAAAGTACGGCCTGCCATTTGTTCCCGACAATGCTTCAATCATCACACATTGCAACGCTGGTGCCCTTGCCACAGCAGCCTATGGAACTGCTCTTGGTGTAATACGAGCTGCAAACAGTGCTGGCAGGGTAAAGATGGTCTATTGTGATGAAACAAGACCTTATCTGCAAGGTGCAAGGCTGACAACCTGGGAACTCTATAAAGACAATATTCCCTGTTCATTGATTTGTGATAATATGGCTGGTTCATTAATGGCTCGCAATATGGTTTCACTGGTCGTAACAGGCGCCGATAGAATCGCCGCAAATGGTGATGTAGCCAACAAAATCGGAACCTACCAATTGGCTATTATGTGTCAATATCATAATATTCCCTTTTATGTAGCAGCTCCTGTTT
>Ga0164315_10003343_pt1 | contig 12445 bp, 10 predicted proteins | sample GuaBasSedimGuay6_FD_113737 | JGI IMG/M metagenome (GOLD analysis project Ga0164315, IMG submission 113737) | Subseafloor sediment microbial communities from Guaymas Basin, Gulf of California, Mexico - Guay6, Core 4569-2, 0-3 cm | ecosystem: Environmental > Aquatic > Marine > Hydrothermal vents... | reverse complement strand
TGGTGTACAATTCTTCTCCTGTAAGCACAAACTTAGAGAAGCGAAACAAGTCAACTGATGGGGCTAAAATATCAACTTCAGAATTAAGTGTCGTTGTAGACACGGGCCAAATATGATGTCCTTTTAATGTATCTTTATCTTTAAATCCGATAGTTCTCCCAACATAATTCTTAATATTTGCAGCATAAGGACTCCCTTTTTTAGATTTTAATATGTTTTCATTAACTGTTTCATAGCGATGCATAACAGCTGCTACAGAGATCACATGCTTATAGGAAGCCGGATAATTTATTTTTTCACCTTTTGTGCTTTTCCAATTATCATTCCCGGCTGCGGCGACAATTATGGTACCATTTTCAAACATTTCATCAATAACGGCTTGTGCAGTTTCAAAATATTTGGAATTTACCCAACTACAATTAATCACTCTTACGCCTGCTCGTGAAAGTTCTAAAAGTTGTTCGAATTTTATGAATTTTCCATAGTTTGTTGCATAGATGCTGCAATCATAACACACTCCAGGAAGGCCATACCCATTATCACCTTGCCCGGCAGCTATTGAAGCAACACCACTACCATGTCCTTTTGACAAACTTGATTTCCTGATTACAGTAGTTTTCCCTTTAAAATCAGTGTTTGTAGTATCGACTGAAGCATCAGATATTCCAACTATCATATCTTTTGAGCCTGTAGTATAATACCAGGCCTTTGGTGCTTCAATAAAATCCATATAATCCAAATTAATTTGAAGTCCGGTGTTTTCACCAATAGTGCTCGTTAAGCCATAATCATTTGGTTCAAATATTTTTTTATCATCTTCCTCGATCTTTTCAGCGAATTCAAAAAGATGGGAAGTAGTTTTTAGTAAGTCCTCCATCAACTTTTCTTTATCTGAAACAACAAAAAAAGTTTTTTTAAGGTTCTCACTCCTAGCGTTTCTAAATGTTTTTTTGAATTCAGAAATAGAATATTTATCTAAAACACTTTTTAGCTTAATATCATTTCCCGTGTAGATCAATTTTCCTTTGATTTTCTTAAATTCGGGCTTAAAGAAGGTGTTTTTAGCTCTTAGAAAAAACCAGCTGTTTTCTTGTGATATGGAAGGCAATGAAAATAGTACCAATAAAAAATATAGCAGAAACTTTTTCATAATACTAATTAAGATTTTGGTTAATTATTTCAATTAAATTCTCGGCTAGTTTTAAAGGTTTATAATTCTTCAAAACATCTTTTCTTTTTTGAAATTGCCTATAGTCCATTGTAAAAACTTTATTCACTAAATCGATGTATTCTTCCTTGGATTCAGCTATTTCACATAAAGATAGAATTTCTTCATCGTCTGCAATATTTTTATTTACAATACAGAATCTCCCTTTAAACAGGGAGTTAAATACTTTTAATTTTGTTCCTGACTGCTGATTAGAAAATAAAATATTAATATGAGCTTGATCAAATAATTCGTTTAATATTGAATTGTCTTCTCCCAATTTCACAAATCGAATATTTTCATATTTGCCAATAATTGCCAATAAAGATTTAGGAATCGTTGAACTAGCAATTACTAATTCATATTGTATTTTCTCAAAAACTGAAATTAAAAATTTAACAGCTTTGATATTATCGGAAGTGCTAAGGTTACCATGGTATAAAGCAAAATCACCCTTCTCGCTCAATTCTTTCACCTTGTCATTCCCGTGAAATACTGACAAAAATTTAGTTTTTACTTTATAACTTGTATTGAAATAATCAAATTCACTTTTTGATAGTGGTAAAATTAAATTCGCTTTTTTTATAATCGATTCATATTTTTTCAGTTTAATACTTTCTATATAATACAAAAGTTTTAAAAATATATTCGATTCGCTTTTTGCCAAACCATTATAATAATTATGTTCAATATTATGGGTCCTGATTATAATTTTATTTTTAAAAACGTTGTTTATCAAGACATGGGTACTTTGCAGTCCTTCAAAAAGAATTGGTGCATCATTTTTAATCAAATTATTATACATTTGGTCTGAAGAACGAGATGAAACACAAAAGGGTATCTTTGTCATTAATTTTAGTGCCGTTTTTTCACTTTTGTATAAATAAATATCTTTACAATATGGCTTTAATTTTTCAATGTCATTTCTATCATCATAAAAAAAATGAAGATAGATTTCAATTTGAAGGCTATGCAAATATTTAATTTTATAAAAAACATCAATCACCCCTCCATAATTTGGTGGATAGGGGTTATTAAAAGATACAATTTGAATGCTTTTTAGTTTCATTTCAGCAAAGTTAACGTATTTTTCAAGACATAATTTTATTTTATAAAATATTAAAATGGCTTCATTATCTGTAATTATTCCTCTTTTCAACAAAGAAAAAGACATTGTTGACACCCTCACAAGTGTTTGCAATCAAACCTTTATTGATTTTGAAATAATAATCGTGAATGATGGATCTACAGACTCAAGTGTTGAAAAAATTAAAAGCTTAACTGACAACAGAATTCAATTATATTCAAAAAATAATGAAGGCGTTTCTGCAGCAAGAAATTTTGGTGTTGAAAAGGCAAATACCAACTATGTCGCTTTTTTAGATGCTGATGATTATTGGTATCCCAATCATTTAGAGAACCTTTTTTCTTTAATAAATAAATTTCCAGAACAATCATGGTATGCCGCTGCTTACGACAAAAAAAGGAATAAGAATTTAACTACCCCGATGGATTCTCCTATCAGGGAAAAAGGACCATACTGGTCTGGAGAAATTGAAGATTTTTTTAAGAATAGTTATGTTGATTGCCTAATCAATTCCTCTTCTGTATGTTTTAGAAAAGATTTTTATACGTCTCTTAATGGATTCAATTCTGTTTTAACGCATGGAGAAGATATCGACCTTTGGATTCGGTCGGCATTACAATCCAATTTAATATTTACAAATAATATTAGTTCTCAACACGATCTAACAGGAAGCAATCGGTCATCAAGTATTCAAATTCATGAGCGGAAAAATATTCAATTAGATGCCTTTTTAGAGGATGAAAGAAAAAATCCATCCCTGAAAAAATACTTAGACTTAAATAGGTATTCCCTTGCAATACAACATAAAATTTCGGGAGATCACTTAAATTTTAAAAAATACATTGAAGGAATCAATTCAGAAAACCTTAATAAAAAACAACGATTCCTTTTAAATAGGAATAAGAATGTATTGCGTTTAATGATCGAACTTCAAAAATTATTAGAGAAGTTAGGGCTCCGATTAAGTTCTTTTTGAAAGATTAAATTCGTTATAATCTCTTATATAATCTTCTTCTTCAAATTCCCCTGAAGAAATAACCAAGCATATAGCACCAGAAGAAAAGTTTTCTAATTCTCGCCATATTCCGGTAGGGATTAATAGTCCTTTATTAGGCTTGTTTAGTGTTATTTTCTTTTTTGAAGTCCCATTATCCAAGGTCACATCAAAACTTCCACTTAATGCAATCAAAAACTCTAATTGCTCTTTGTGGGCATGTCCTCCACGAAATGAATCACTTGGCACATCGTATAAATAATACACCCTTTTTATTGGATAAGGAAGGCAATTCTTTTCAATAACAGAAAGGTTTCCCCTACCTTTTGGGTCTATTAATTTTGGTATATCCTGTATGGTAATATCGTCTAGATTATTGTAATTCATCTTGTAATAATTGGTTCCATTTTTTTGAAATCATTTGCATGGAATATTTTTCAACCGATTTTTTAGCTTGCTCTTTACATTGTTGATACAGTTCCTCATCATCGAACATCTTTTTCATTGCATCAGAAAATAAAGGTACTTCTCTTTTAGTAATTAACAAACCGTTTTTTTGATGTTTTATTATTTCAGAAGGGCCAGATATTATATCCAACGAAACAACTGGGCTGCCTAAAGAAAGAGACTCGACTAGTACCATTGGAAAGCCTTCATAGTGGCTTGTTAGCGTAGTGATTTTTGCGTTTTTAATATATGAAAAAGGGGTATTCGTAAAGGGTAAAAACAGTATTTGCTTCGAACTAGGCAGGGATTGTGCTTTCTTTTTAAGCTTTTCTTTATCTTCCCCTTCACCGAGTATTACTAAATAAATATTCTGTTTCCATAAATTAGAAGCGGTAAAAGATTGCATTAAAAAAGTAATGTCTTTAATAGAATCAACTATTCGCCCGTAGTTTAAAATATAATGTTTGCCTTTTAATTCAGGAGGTTTTTCATTTTTATTTATGCCCCAATCTGGGTTATAGGCATTATAAATAGTACAACAATTTTTCACCCCATTATGTTCTAATATTTCTTTCTGAATGTATTTAGAAACAGTCACATTAATACGATTCCTATTGAGTATTTGAACAAATTTTTCTGGTTTTGAAGTTAAATTTTCTTTGATCAAAGAAGTGTGCGTAACATATATCCTATTACAATTTTTATAAATAAACCGATCATAAAACAATTCTTTATAATAATCATTTTTGGGCCTATGATCGATAATTACATCAAAATTATTTTGCTTTAAATGCGTTCTAAATTTATAGAATCTAATTAATCGATGCCAAATCCAGTCTTTTTTATTTTTCTTTAATGCACCTAAGTTTAATAGTTCCCCTGAAAAGTTAAAATCAATTTCATCATTTAAAACAACTATATGTACTTTATGACCTTGTTCAGTCAACATTTCAGAAAGCATAGCGCAGGAGCGTTCAGCGCCTCCTTTAGCTAATGATATCGTAACCAAACAAATTTTAAAATGCTTACCTCGCAAAGAATGCGTCATTTTTTTATAGTACTTTTGATTGTCCTTGTAAAGATAGTCTATTTATGAAATCGACATATAATTACTCTGTAAAATGAGTATTTCAGTAATCATATTGCCTGTTGTAGGCTGAATTTCTAAATGACCTTGAATTAATTATAACAGAAATATGAAAATATTATTGGTTGGAGAATACAGCAGATTGCACAACTCTTTAAAGGAAGGGCTTGTATCATTAGGCCATGATGTAACTATATTGGGTACTGGCGATTATTTTAAAAATTATCCAGTCGACATAAAACTTAGCAGAAAGTATGATGAAGGATTATTAAAAAAGTTGAAAATAGCTGTCTACAAAATAACAGGACTAGATATCACTTCCATTTCTTTAAAGAAGCAATTTTTCAAACAATCGGATAATTTAAAAGGGTTTGACATCGTACAATTAATAAATGAAAGTTCCTTCGATGTGTCACCTGAAGTTGAAAAACAATTTATTTCATTTTTAAAAACCAATAATGATACACTTTTTTTATTGTCCTGCGGAACAGATCATTTAAGTGTGAAATATGCTTTTGAGAATAATTTTAGGTATTCCATATTAAACCCATTGTTTGATGGGACTTTAACGGAGAATAAATATTCCCCTATCTTAAAATATTTAAAACCGGAATATAAATCACTTCATGAATTTGTTTTTAAATCTATTGATGGTGTAATTGCTTCAGATATAGATTATCATATCCCATTAAAGGGGCATAAGCAATATTTAGGCTTAATTTCCAATCCAATAAATGTTGATACTCTAAAATTTCAGTCTTTAGACACAGGCGGTCGAATTGTTATTTTTCATGGGATTAACAGGTCCAATTATTATAAAAAAGGGAGCGACTATTTTGAAGCGGCATTGGCTATCATTCAGAAAAAATATCCTGATAAAGTACATATTGAAATCGTTGAAGACCTCCCCTATTCACAATATATAGAAACCTATAATAAAGCCCATATTATTCTGGATCAAGTACTTGGCTATGACCAGGGTTATAATGCATTAGAGGCTATGGCAAAGGGAAAGGTTGTATTTACAGGTGCTGAAAAAGAATTTGAGGAATATTATAATTTACAGAAACCTGTAGCTATTAATGCCTTGCCAGATGAAAAACAGATCGCTGATGAACTGGAAGATCTTATATTAAATCCAGAAAATATTATTGAGATAGGAAGAAATGCACGAGCCTTTATTGAAAAAGAACATCACTATAAAACCATTGCTGAAAGGTATATTTCAACTTGGACTAAGTCTAATTAATTTCTTAAGAAAACATTACGTTTTAGCTTTTCACAGACTGCCTCAAAGAATAGCCAAAGAGAAATTATAGACTCTTTATTTAATAATCAGATATTCATTCAATCCAGCTTTCTCTCCTTCCCAATCTCTGGAAATATTTTCCTTTAGTAATTTGGCTGGTATTCCCCCGATTAATATGTTTTCACCAAGTTGGGTGTAGTCCTTATTACATAGGGTGTTGGAGGCAATAGTACAATAGTCTGGAGTCCTTGTCTTTTGCATTATAGTAACTCTATTGCTAATAAAATTATAATTGCCAATTTGAATGGGAGCGTTCATCGCATATTTCTCTCCGGTTTTAGTGTTGATCATTTGATGAAAATTGGTATCTATCAATTGCGCTTCAGATCCAATTCTTGCATAATCTCCCAGAACTATTTTTTCTTTACAAATAATCTTTCCGTTGGAAGCCATTGCAGCTAAATGTCCAAATTCGCAATAGGCATTTTCAGAAATAAAAATAAAATAGTCGATACCAAATTGCACATGACCTTTAAATACAAAGGTGCCATTCATTACAATTTGTGCAGTCTTCTTAGATTTGGAAACTAACTCATAGCGTTGTCCAAAGCCTATCATGGCTCTTTTAATAGGAGCATCAATTTTGAAATCTCCTTTAATACTTGAGAATTTAACCCTTCCGTAAAAGAATACAGGAAGTTTCTTTGCTACAGAAAAAGGGAATTTTTTATAATTGAAATAATAGGTTTTTATCCAATTCACCGAAATAAAAAATCTAAATTTAGTTCGTAAACCCCTGTAAATATTTTTTAAATATTCTATCATTTTTTTCTTTTTAACAGACTATTTATAAATTCTTTAATATTCATTTTCTTATCCAATTGATAATAAGAATACGCAATGGAAATTCCCATCATGACACTCATCATACTATACTTTAATACTAAATTAGGAATGTAAGATAGTAAAAAGGCTGCTATACATAAAAGAATACTTATAATGAAAATTGAATAAAATCCCTTTTCAAAATAAAATTTATATCGGTAATAAGTTATAATTCTTAAGGAAATATAATGAATAATATAATAGAGGAAAAAGCTTATTCCCAAGCCTTCTAATCCGCCATAATGGTATCCTAATATATTAAAAGTTAGCAATATAGCGTTAAATCCAATTGCAGTTTTAATAAATACTTTTGAATCTCCTTTGGCGATGATCACATATCCCATAGACCAAGAAACTGCCTTAAAAAGCATTCCTAATATCCCCCAACTTACCAAACCAACTATGGGTGAAAATTCTTTAGAGTACAAGATGGTAATTATAAAGGGGGCAAATGTTAGAAATATAACAATGATTGGAGAAATTAGTAACACTGCAATAAGAGCTTGTTCTAAAACTGCCTTTCTTATTTTTACAATTTCATTGGCAATTGCAGACAAACGTGGGAAATAATCTGTTCCCATAGCGTTAAATATAATCCCTACATAGGAATTGAGAATTAAAAACCCTGCTGTGTATAAGCCCACTTCATCGACCCCTCCAACTTTACTAATATAAATTTGAATAATATACGCTACCAACAAGGTGATCATACTGCTCAGGCTTAACATAAAGCCTAAGTTGATCATGCTCTTCCCCTCCTTTATTGCTTCTTTATTACTGATCTTTACTTTTTTAATATTTGCTTGATTGGTATAATAAAGAGAGAAAGCAAAACTTATAAAAGTGGCGATTATAATGGCCGGAACAATTGCATCAATTCTAAAATAATAATAAAGTGGAACGGTAATCAGTAGTCCTAAAAAATTACCAAATAAGTTAGCCTTGGCCAAACTTTGAAGCTTCCTCAAGCCTTGTAATATTGCCAGTTGGCTACTTGCTAATTGTTGAAACAATAATGCTAGAGATATCCATCTAAACGAAATAGTATAGTCCTTGCTGCCAAATGCAAATTCACTCAATAATGGTGCTGCTACAATCATTATGATCACTCCTAAAGTGACGGTAAACCAAACCAATCTCCTAAGAACGTTTATTGTTCTTGAAACTTTATCGGAATCTGAATTAGTGTTAGCAAGTGAGATATCTTTAACAGCACTTTGTTCTAAACCAAAGTTTGTCAACCCGTTTATCAAACCCATAGTAGAGGTTAATAAACCAGCAATCCCCATCCCGGTTGGACCTATTAAAATAGCGATAATTTTAGAGCGAACTAATGAAATTAGAATATTAAAGACTTGTACTCCCCCAAAGAGGGAAGTCGCTTTCATAACTTGTCTATATGAGTCTTTATTTTTAGTCATAAATTTTAACTCAAATCTAATCTTTTTGTTTTTTAAAGTAACGCATTACTAAATAAAACACAATAAAGAAATAGATTACATACCTTATAAAGTGCCCCATTACAACTCCTTCTACTCCATAAATAGAAGATAAATAATTTGCTAATATGTAGAACAATCCGATGGAAATAACTTCCGAAAAAATAAAACTTCTCACCAACTTCTTCGCCAAAAATTGATGCATCAATACCAGTGAAGCCAATCGGATAAAGTCTCCCATCAATTGCCATTTAAACAATGAGGACATCCCTGTAAAATCTGGATAAATAATTAAAATTACATATTCTCTTAAAAAATAAACCAGTATCATTCCCACACCAAAAATGGGAAGTAATGTTTTATAAATTTTCCCTAATTCTTTATTGAAACCACTCTGAGTATGGATACTTGCAAATTTTGGGAGTACATATAAAGAGAATATTGAAATAGAAAAGACCATATAGTTTTTTGAGATATTGGTCATTGCTGTCCAAATACCAGCATCCACTTCAGTTATTTTATCAGTTATCATAGAACGCAAGTCTATCTCTACCAAATTGAGCAATACTGTAGAAAAAAAAGACATCAGTGAAAAAGCCAACAAGCCTTTTGCAAATGGCGTTTTAAAAGATAGTTTAGAAAATTGAACATACTCTTTTAAGACCTTAAAAAATATAATAAGCAAGACCAACAGCTGTATTACTGGTGTTATTGCGATAGCGAGCAATGCTCCATCTATATTGTATTCATATAAAAAGAACACCAATAAAGCAGCACTAAACAAATAGCTAAACAAATCAATTTTTGCAAACTTCTTATATTGTGATAAACCATTTACAACTCCGTTGAATACCCTTTGAACACTAATAAAAGGAATAACAACAGCCAATAGCTTTATGAGGTACGAAAAATCATTGGAATCAAATAAATAGCTACTAATTCGATTAGCATTAAGAAATAAAAGCAATGAAGAAGTAATGCTCCCTATAACCACAAATACAAAAGAGGTAGAAAATAATTTTACTAATTTTTCTTTATCGTCTTTATATTCTGCTACGTACTTTACGATTCCATTGAAGACTCCCCCAGATGTCACTGAAGTCAACAATTGCATAAGGTTTCGTAATTGCCCAATTTTTGCAATACCAACTTCCCCTACCATAACAGCCAGTAGGCGCTGAATAAAAAGAGAAACTAGTAATCTAACTCCTATTACTCCAGCATTCAAAGAGGTCATCTTTAAAAGTAAGTTCTCACGTATGAATTTTGGTAATTTCAAGGTTTATAGTTTTTTTCTTTGTGGTATAGCCTTTATCATTTTTTTTTCACAAAGCTGCCCAAAGTCACTCAGAGGCACACAAAGAAAAGGTTATTTTAATTCTTAAACTCCTTCCCAGCCATTAACAGCCTCAATAACACTATCGATTTCTTTTTCAGACAACAAAGGACTTATAGGAATACTCACCACTTCTCTGTGGATTTTTTCAGTAATGGGGAAATTTAAATTTGAATATTCTGAAAGTGCTTCTTGTTGGTGGGGAGGAATAGGGTAATGAACCAATGTTCCAATTCCTTTTGCTTTTAAATAGTCAATAAATTGATCTCGTTGTGATACCTGCAAAACAAACTGATGAAACACATGATCATTGCCTCCGTTATATTTCGGAAGGCTTATTTTTTTATTATTTATTCCTGAAAGATATCGCCCTGCAATGATTCTCCGCTTTTCATTATCAGCATCCAGGAGGGGTAATTTACATCGTAAAAATGAAGCCTGAATTTCATCCAAACGGGAATTAAATCCAACATATTCATTCACATATTTTGAAGTTGACCCATAGTTTCTAAGCTTACGAATTACAGTTGCCAACTCTTGATCATTGGTTGTAACAGCTCCTCCATCACCCAAAGCACCAAGGTTTTTTGTTGGATAAAAACTAAATCCTGCGGCATCACCAATATTTCCAGCCATTTTACCTTTAGCATCTATGGCACCATGAGATTGAGCAGCATCTTCAATTACCAATAAATTATTCTCTTTTGCAAGCTCTAGGATGATATCCATTGAAGCCAATTGCCCATACAAATGTACCGGCATAATTGCTTTGGTGTTTTTAGAAATAGATGCTTTTAATTCTTCTATATTAAAATTGAAAGTTTCTGCTTCAGATTCAACTAATACAGGACTTAGACCAGCTTGTTTTATGGCTAATATTGTTGCGATATAGGTATTGGAGGCAACTAAAACTTCATCTTCTTCTTGAAGCTGACCCATTGTTTTATATCCTTCTAGAATTAGTCGGAGTGCATCCAGACCATTACCAACACCTATGCAATGAGAGACACCACAATAGGCTGCAAATTCATTTTCAAAAGCTTCAACTTGTTTTCCTAAAATATAATAGCCAGAATCTAAAAACGACTTGAACCGACCTTGAAACTCAGTCTCAAAACGTTTATTGATTTTATGTAAATCCAAAAAAGGTATCATACTAATTGAATCGCTAATGATTTATAAACTTCGGTATTGATCAAATAATTATTAAACAAATGTGTTCTTGCTCCACAGCCTTCTTTCCAAAAAATCAGTCCTTTATTTAACAATTTCCCATTTTCTTCGCTAGAGGTATTAAAGCTAAAATAGTGTCTGCCTTCTTTAAATTCATCAATGATGAAATCGTAGAGTAAATCTATGCTTCCCATGTTGTTTTTATCTTCATTTCCTGAAACATACTGCGGGTGCACTGTTGTTTTAGTTAAAAATACGGTTGTCCCTGCTATAATTTTTTCATCTTTATATACATTAACCTGAACAATATTTTCAGGAAAACGAGATGCTAACAGCTTTATTTCAGCTAAGGAATGTACGGGTGAAGTATTGTGTTTTTTTGAAAGGTTGGGTATTAAGATCTCATTCCAAAAGGCATCGAAATCTCCATCGACCTTTACCGAAAGCCCATTTCTTACAGCTTTATTAATACCTTCTCTTCTGTTTTTCTGAAAACGCAACTTATGATTATAATCAATTGTCATAATAACATCCCGTTTCTGTATTGTAGCTCCAGCTTTGAAAAGAAAATACTCCAGTTCATCTGAAGGCATACAATTATAAAAAGTGGGAATTACACGAAGATCTAATTTAGAAATTCCTTCAGAAGAAAGGAACTCCAATATCTTTTTAAATGCTTCAAAAGAATACAATAATTTTGCAGAATCCTGTAGCACAAAACTTCCGTAAGTCAGTCCCTGATGAGAAAAAACGATGTTATCAACTTTATTAGCTGGCAACAAGGCATACAATATAGAATCTTTATATACCAGTAATGAAAAGTCTTCAAATCGGTCCTTATGGTAGTCCATAAAATCTCTTTGAAATAAAAATGTAGCATTTTTAGCAGAGCCTATAAATTGGTCCCACTCTTCTTTATGTACACTGGTATATTTTTTTACAGTATAAATGGCTATTGCTTTTTTAATGTTATTTCACCCTCACTATCAATATATTGATAAATTCCCGCAGGATATTCCTTTTTAATAACGACATAAGATCCATCATCTTGTAAATTTGACAAATAACTTTCATTTTCGCCTAAATATGAAAACAGAATCCTAAATACATTCACAGCACTTTTAAAGGAATCATCAAAATCTGGAGCTTCATTATTGGGCCAATGAATTGCTAGTGTACTACTAAAAATAGAATGGATTAAATCCCTGTCTTGTGTTTTTGTATATATCTGATTGGTATATTCCATTCCAACAAAACCACCATGATCTGCCATTAAAACCACTAAGGCATTTGGATCCCTTTCCTTGATTATAGATATAGTTTTCATCAGTATAGTATTAGCACGACCAAGACTCTCGACCCATAAATCCCGTTCTCCTTTAACTCCTAAAGAGGCCGATTTATTTCCATGGATATGTCCAGGATTAAATATTTCAATAAAAAAGAATTTAGGGCTATTGCTGTCCTGCTCAATACTTTCCTTTAAAGGAACTAAAATATCTTTTCGCTCCCCCAAGCCAGTTCCTATAAAAGCTATTTCA
>Ga0164315_10003342_pt1 | contig 12447 bp, 10 predicted proteins | sample GuaBasSedimGuay6_FD_113737 | JGI IMG/M metagenome (GOLD analysis project Ga0164315, IMG submission 113737) | Subseafloor sediment microbial communities from Guaymas Basin, Gulf of California, Mexico - Guay6, Core 4569-2, 0-3 cm | ecosystem: Environmental > Aquatic > Marine > Hydrothermal vents... | reverse complement strand
CGAATAATATAACTTGGATCAATATACTTAATACTGACAGGAATATCCTCGGATTTAAAATACTGCTTAACACTCTCTTTTAAAAACAGACCGATGTCATTATGCTGCACGTTACCGGAAGCATCAACTTTTGTCTGACCATTTTCAGACAACAAATTCTGACCGGCTCCTTCAGCAACAACAACAACAGCATGTTTACGGGCTGCAAGTCTTTTCTTCAACAGAGACAACAGACCTTTCTCACCGTCGAGCTCAAATGGTACCTCAGGAACAAGTACAAAATTTACATGAGCTAACGCCATAGAAGCAGCTGCTGCAATATAACCTGAATCACGGCCCATAAGTTTTACAATACCAACACCATTATAAGCCCCGGTGGCCTCTGTATGAGCAGAATAGATAGATTTTCGTGCCTCAGAAACTGCTGTAACGTAACCAAACGACTGAACCATCCACAAAATATCATTGTCAATAGTCTTTGGAATACCAATAATAGAAATATTCAGCTTTCTTTTTGCAATTTCAAGGTGAAGATCATGAGCACCTCTTAAAGTGCCATCACCACCAATACAAAAAAGCATATTAATCCCAAGGCTTTCAAGGGTATCTACACACACATCAACAGGCTGTTCACCACGGGAAGACTTAAGAATTGTACCTCCATCTTCATGAATATTTTTAACGGTCTGAGGATTTAACATCATTAAATCCTGACCATACTCAGGGTTCATTCCCTGATATCCATATTTAAAACCATAGATGTTTTTCACATTATAATGATGCCATAGCTCCATAACAATACCGTGAATAACATCATTCAACCCCGGGCACAACCCTCCGCAAGTAACAATTGCAGCTTTGCTTTCTGATGGCTTAAAGTGAATCTTCTTTCTTGGACCTGCGAGCTCAAAAGACGGTGGTACATCAAGAGAACAAAAAGGTTTTTCACCAGTTGTTCTAAACGTAGGATCAATAAGAATACGTTGAGAATCATCTCTAAACATCACATCAAGTGGAGAATCATATTTAGGCTCACCAATAGTTTTTACAATAAATTGTGCAGGATCATTAAGTTCTCCCTTTTCAGAAAGAGAACTGTATATTTTATAAGAATCATTAACATCTTCATTCTTTGTAGTCATTTCTATCCCCTTATTCACCTAACTGCTAAAATAATTATTTTTTACGAACTCTTGCCTATCTTAACAGATAACCTGTCATTTCTACAAAATGAACTTATCCAAAACCTCACAATACCCGATATACGTAACATATTACTTTGCCAAATTAACTAAGGGGAAACAAGTGATTGCAAGTTTTTCAATGGATGAGCTAAGCTGGGATGACCGACTAAACCGATGCTACTATCTTGCAGTTTCAGCGATGCTTGATAAGGCTCTCATCGAACATGTGCTCATTGAGTCTCTGAATCAATTCAAGAATGAAGGAGAAGAATATCCTTTTGTTAAACCGGCAGAATTGAAACCTGGTGGCATTGCTCCCACTTATGAATATGCACTTCACAACACTGCTCTTGTACTGCTTTTAGAAGATAAGTTTCCAGATAATTTAAAAACTTTTATAAGAGTACGGAGAAAGAATGCACTTACTTCAAAAAACTTAAGTTATTTCACTTTCGCTGAAGATCAAAGTATTGAAGGGATCAGTATCTTTCGTGAGATTATTTCTCAACAAACAATGGAAGCCATGAAACCTCTTCTTGAATTAGACATGGCTTTAGTTGCACAAAGACAAGTCAAAAAGGGACAATTTGGAATTAAATTTTCAAACTTCCACGTACGAATCAATGGTGTTCTTGATTCTATCATTCAAGATTTTGGTATTGATTTAAAATATCTCTCAAAAAGCCTTTTTGAACAGGGGGAAGATTACAGCGAACTTCTTGAAACCAAATTTTATGAAACCTTTGGAATGAAAACCAATGCTTCGGGAAGAAGAACAGCAGCCATCGTAGGCCATAGACTTCTTAAATCCCATATTGACTCGCTCCATACAGTCTACTGTGGAAGTACAGAAGCACGATGCCTCTACAAAATCTACGACAACGGAACTATAAGCAGAATGGTTCTCATTCAGCTAAACAAGCACGATGTTGAAGAATTGTCTGCAACCTTCAACCTTACGATTCCCGAACTAGATGCCCACTATCTTATTTCTATAAACAAGGAGCATAGGGCAGCTGTATTTCTGGTCACAAGCAGCAAACAACCAGCAGCATTACCTCCTGAAGATAAAAAACTACGACGAAAAATTTCTGCTATGGAAAGATGGATTAGTATTGATACCCAATGTATCCTTCCCTTGCCCACATCAACAGGTAGAAAACCGCTACACTGGAACTGGATCTACCGAAATACTGGCCGAACAAGCGAGACTTCAAGCGATTAACACAAAGCTCTAATTCAAACGATTAACACAAAGCTCTAATTCAAACGACTAATTCAAACGACTAATTCAAACTATTAATTCAAACTATTTATACAAAGGTTTAAATCAAACTATTGAACAGTTGACAGACTCCATCAACAAGCTGTATTTTTATTCTTTCCACCCCATAAAAAGGTGTAAATTCACTTCCCATCTAAAAAAGTGTCAATCCAGACACAACAGGAGCAAGAATGAACAAAGCAGATAATCTATTAAAAATAACACTTCCCGAAGGCAAGGAAGTCCTCATACCAAGTAACACAAAGGTTCTCGACGTTGTAAAAGAATACATCAAAGAGGATGAAAAATACCCTATTCTTGCAGCAAAAGTATGTAATAAACTCCACAGCCTCAACTACCTTCTTACCAGAGAATGCGATCTCACATTTTGTACATATAAAGACCGTGAAGGTGTAGGAGCCTACCGGCGAACACTCTCTGCAATTCTAGCCAGAGCTATCATGGAATTAAGAGCAAATTCACGACTTGTTGTAATGCACTCTATTGGAAATGCCTACTACTATGATTATTATACCGACGTTCTTGTAAACGACTCTCTTCTTGATGTGATAGAAGCAAAGATGAGAGAAATCATAGATAACGATGAGCCAATTAACAGAAAAGTGATGAACATTCCTGATGCAATCTCATTTTTTAACAAAACTGGCCAAACAGATAAAGTACGGTTGTTAAACCATACAGAGCTTGAGAAAATTGCCGTTTATACATGCGGTAAATATACAGATATAGGCCATGGTCCATTGCTGCCTTCAACAGGTTATACAAAAACGTTCCGATTAAAAACATATCATAATGGCTTCATGCTTATGTTCCCTGAACCAAAAGATATGAAAATCCACTGTAAAATAAAATCCCATAAAAAACTGTTTAAGGTTTATCACGAAGCAAAGAAAATGGGAAAACTCATTGCAATAAATAATGTTGGACGATTCAATGAATATGTAGAGGAAAATAATACAAGAGATCTAATTCTTGCCGCTGAAGCACTTCATGAAAAGAAAATAGCATCCATTGCTGAAGCAATAGCCAAAAAACCTGATGTTAAGCTAATACTCATTGCAGGCCCATCCTCATCAGGAAAAACAACTTTTGCTAAAAGGCTCACTCTTCAATTAAAAGCCAGCGGTCTTCGCCCTGTTTCTCTTTCACTTGATGATTACTTTGTAAATAGAGAAGACAACCCTATTGATGAAGATGGAAACTATGACTTTGAAGTACTGGAAGCTCTTGATGTACCACTATTTAACGAACATCTCCCACAACTTCTTGAAGGAAAGGAAGTTGCAATCCCGGGATTTGATTTCCATGAAGGGCGAAGAAAAGAATCGGAACACAGCTTAAATCTTGATGACGATCAAATACTTATTGTTGAAGGTATTCACGGACTAAATGAAAAACTCACCTATTCTGTTCCGGCCTATCAGAAGGTGAAAATCTATATCAGCCCTTTGACTCAGTTGAGCATTGATGACTACAACCGCATTCCTACAACTGATGGCAGACTTATAAGACGAATGGTTCGGGATAAAAAGTATCGTGGACATTCAGCCAGAGAAACCCTGGATATGTGGGTACGTGTAAGAAGAGGAGAAGAACGAAACATCTTCCCCTTTCAGGATCAGGCAGACTTTATGTTTAACTCAGCCCTCACCTATGAACTGGCTGTATTGAAACCTTTCGCCTATCCTCTTCTTCGAAAGATTCCACGAAATGATCCAATGTACAATGAGGCACGAAGACTTATGAGATTTCTAGCATATTTCAAACCTCTGTCAACTGATGATATTCCCCGAACAAGCCTGTTAAAAGAGTTTATCGGAGGAAGCCTGTTTAGTTATTAGAAGCCTATTTAGTTACAAAAGCCTGTTTCGTTATTAAATTCCAGATTTAACAATTTGATTGAAAGGATAAATACATGTCTCTTATCAGACCATTCAAAGGACTCCGACCCAACAAAAATATGGCAGCTAAAGTTGCTTCCCCTCCTTATGATGTACTCAATTCTGAAGAAGCCAAAGAAATGGCTAAAGAACGACCGGAAAGCTTTCTTCATGTTGTAAAACCTGAAATAGATCTCCCTGAAGGTGTCGATCATTATGATGACAGTGTCTACAATAAGGCCGTAGAAAATCTAAAAAAATTTAGAGACGAAAAAGTCCTCGTTCTTGATGAAAAACCTTCATTGTACATTTACAGGCAGCAAATGGGTGACCATATTCAAACCGGCCTTGTAGCCTGTGTTTCTGTAGATGAATATGAAAACAACCTCATCAAAAAACATGAGTTTACCAGAAAAGCCAAAGAAGATGACCGAACCCGTCACGTTAGTGATACAAACTGTAATGCAGGCCCTGTATTTCTGACATATAAAGCCTGTGATGAAATAGACAAACTTGTTCAAAAATACTCTTCTCAAACTGCTGAAGTAGATTTTACCGCTGACGATGGAATTAAACACACACTATGGCCTGTGGCAGCAAATGATCGTATTGAAAAATTTGTCTCTTCATTTGCTAAAATACCTTGTATGTACGTTGCTGACGGACACCACAGAACAGCTTCCGGAGGCCGTGTAAGAGAACTTCGAAAAAATTCAAACCCAAACCACACAGGCAAAGAAGAATATAATTTCTTTATGGCCGTATTGTTTCCTCACAATCAATTAAAAATTCTCGATTATAACAGAGCTGTAAAAGATCTTAATGGAATGACAAAAGAAGATTTCATCGCCAATGTATCTGAGAAATTTGATATTTCAGCAGCTGACAATGGCAGTGTTTCAAAAACTCATGATTTTGGAATGTTTATTGACGGTTCATGGCATAAACTTACAGCAAAGGTTGGTTCTTTTAATAATGATCATCCTGTAGAAAAACTTGATGTTGCCATCCTTCAAAACAATCTCTTATCATCCCTTCTTGGAATCGATGATCCGCGAACAAATAACAGGATTAACTTTATTGGTGGAATCAGAGGCACTAAAGAGCTGGAAAAACTTGTTAATGAAGATGGCTTTGCTGTTGCATTTTCAATGTATCCTACATCTATCGAAGAATTGATGGACATAGCAGACGCTGATGAAATTATGCCGCCAAAATCAACATGGTTTGAACCAAAACTAAGAAGTGGTTTGGTTACACATCTGTTAAGTGACGAGTAGTAGCAATACCACCGAATTTTTAGTTGCTTTTTCTCCCTGCAAGAATCAATCTTGCAGGGGCTTCAATAATTGCTATCCATCCAATAAGAGCGGTTAGTGACAAAAAACTGCCTACGTTTTCTCTAGCCAGAACTTCTATTGCAATCATAAAATAAACAAGAACTTTAATCCCGATAATTGAATAGACTAAAGACCACCCAACACCTGTTCTGCCACCAAGCAACTGACCACATCCAGGGCATAAGTAACCGGCAAAGGCAGCAATAGAAGCTGAAGATAATTTCGATTCAGACTGTTCATAATCATAGAGAAACTTTCGACTGAAACTATGAGCTATTTCAGAAAGAACATAAACCTGAATTATCATAGTAAGGATAGCGCCGAAACCTAATGTAAGATAAGTTGCCAAGGCATTTAACTTAGCTCTGACTACAGAAAAATCAGAAATGGAAGCCGCTGAAATAGATGGTTCCTGAAGCCAGCTAGTGCTTGCTGGTGCAGGGCCAATGGTACTGCTAACAGAACCAATAGCCGCTTGTCCGTCTAAAAACATATCAGATGCTGCAGCTACAAAACCACCAATTGAAAATAAAATTGAAAAAGTAGCTATAATTGATATGCCACAAAGAATGTACCCTCGTGATTTTTGACCCATATACATATGACCTGCACCGGGACAAAAGTAAGTCATAAATAATGCCCAAAATGGTGATTGCTGGCGCGAATGTTTTTTAGATTTTCGGGCTTCTACTCCAACTTCCACAGAAGACAACATTGCCCACATCCATATGATGTATAAACTTCCGCAGCCCAGAAGAAATATAATCCCGGGAAATAAAAATACATCGCCAATTCCTAAAGGAGAACCTTCCCTAAAAGATCGGGAATAAACACCAAAGGCTACAAAAATTTCATAATTTGCCCAGAAAAAAATCAAAATAGCCAATGTAAGCAAAGAATATGTAATTGTTGACCGCTTTTTATTCCCACTATAACCCTCACCCCATCCGGGCATCGCTATACTATATAAAAAAGCACGGTGAATACTAACAGCCTTTTCAGAATCGTCGGTAGTATCAGAAGAATCACCTGCGACCTTTTCAGAATCAACATTATCCTGACTATTATCAGCCTTTTCTGCCGACAAATCAGTATTTTCGTCTATGTAAAATAATTCATCCATAACCTGACTCTAGCACAGTTTTCCCTGTGTATCCAATCATAGTTGAACCAATGCCCCCATACCATGGTTAAGCCAGTGCTTCCAGTGGCCGTTTAACCAATGTATCCAAATAAATACATTAAATCTCTTTTAATTTAATCCATGTACTTGACATTGAAAATATAACGGCTATTCTTCTGCACCTGAAAAAACAGGAATTAGACATAGACCAAAAATAATAAAGTAATAACAAAATTGTAACAAAGGAAATTTGAAAGACATGCTGTATACAATTAAAGCTGCTATTTTAGTATCAATAATATCAGCTTCAATATTATTACCCCTCCTGCCATCTGGCAGCTTCAGCCTGTCTTCTCACCTTCTATTACAATTTAAAAACGTGAGTATATTTTCATCAAACCAACTAACTCTTGCAAGCTTTCAATCATCACCCTCTTTTTTCTCTCTATCTTCTGTTAGAGAGCTAGAAGCTATTAGAGACAATTTGATGTTAAAAACCTCCACTATTGAAACTGCCGATAACTACCTGACATCGCCTAACCCTGACACATTGATTTTCCAGACCAGGTCTTCAAAACATCAAGATGCGAAAAATCTAACAAATAACCAACAGAAACAAGAGTTCAACACTGTAAACAATGAAAACCTGCTGCCACCAGCCATTGACGATAACTTTATAAGACGTGTTGCAAATGAGTGCCCTGCTGTTACAAAAGATGAACTGATTAACATTTTGCATACAGCCTGGAAAGTATGTAAGGAAGAAAAATTTCACTTTATGAGAACACTGGCTCAAATTCGTGCAGAAAGTGATTTCAACCCAACACTCGTCTCCAGAGCAGGAGCCACGGGACTTATGCAAATTATGCCGGGAACTGCAAAATTCATGAAGTTTAAAAGTGTTGAATCAATAGAAGACAATATTCGCTGTGGAGTAAAATACATGAAGTTTGTTGAAAGATATGTCCTCCACAGTGAAACGAGAGAACACTGGCTTGCCTCTTTAGCCTCCTACAACTCAGGACCAGGTCATTATACAGAAATGGCAAGAAGAGCAAATAAGCGATATGGCTCAACAAAATGGAATTATGTAGCCAAAACATACCGCAGAAGATTTAGAAGAGCAAGAGGCCAAAAACTTCCTGAAACTCTCATCTACATCAATCGTAACCTATATTCTCTAGGTCGCTTTCAGGAAAACCTGTTTGAAGCTTCACCCCTTGCCAATGCAGATCTTGGCAGTAAAGTTAGAATCCCTCCTATGGGAAGAACTATTTCAGGAGCTGATTAAGCTTTACCATCATTTACATTGAACTCCTACAAATTGTATAGTGAAGATAAAGGAGTTAAGCAAAATGAGTACAGGTGTTAATATACGAAACATGATCGTTCGTGATCCAATTTACTGGATATTTATAACAGGTCTATTTGCAGCCTCTATTTTTTTTACAAGAGAAACTCAGATAATTCGTCACAAGAATGCCATGGCACGTCTAAGAGATACAACTATTGAAGACAATACCAAAGTAACTATTCTCAGTGCCGTTGACGGTGATGAGATTCTGGTAAAAGCTGAAGGTAAAAAACAGTTTGTTGTTCGTATTCTTGGAATTAAATCTTTTTCTTCCAACAGAGATGACAAAGATATGCCTTCATTTGGGAAAGCAGCAATGAAAAAACTGCAAATGAGGGCTCAAACCACTGCCAATCTACGATTTTCAAAATTTAAGGTTGATTCTAAGAAGCGCGTCTTGGCCTATGTTGAACAAGAGGGAAATGATATTGGGCTGGGTTTAGTGACTTTGGGCCTTGTAATGGTCTATGAAGAATTTTCTTTTGAAAGAATGAAGAATTACCTGAGTGTAGAACAAGATGCCCGTAAGCAAAAAACAGGTATTTGGGGCCATAAAAGAGCCTCAGAAAAAGCATTAGCCCTTAAAATAACATGGAGGGAAGCTAATGCACATATTTAGAATATTATTTTCTATATTTAAGGGAAAACTCAATTACTCAGCTTCAAACTTTAACTTTAAAGTTATTTTAGCAATTGTTGCTATTATCTGTTTTTCCACATCAGGTTTTATGTATTTTGAAATAGGTGAAAGTCCTGATCTTGATTGGGGCGATGCTTTCTGGTGGTCATTTGTAACAATGACAACTGTTGGTTATGGCGATTATTATCCTGCAACAGCAGGCGGACGAATCATTATAGGCATCCCTACTATGATTTTTGGAATCAGTATTCTGGGATTTCTGCTATCAAATATAGCTTCCTATCTTATAGAAACCAGATCGAAGGAGCTCAAAGGTATGAAACAAATTAAAGAGACCAATCACATTCTCATTATTCATTTTCCCTCTCTTAATAAATTGGAAGGGCTTATTTCGGAATTGCGGGCTGATTCTAAAATAACCGGAAAAGCTATCGTTCTAATCGATGATGTCATTGAAGAACTGCCTATGGAACTGGATAAACTGGGAGTCCTTTTTGTAAGAGGAAATCCGGCACGAAGGCAGACTCTTGAACAAGCTAATATAAAAGATGCCAGCCACGCAATTATTCTTTCAAAAAACCCTATGGATGTGAGAAGCGATGATCTTACTCTCGCAGTTAATCTGGCCATTGAAAGTGTAAATTCCCATGTTATATCCATTGCAGAATGTGTAGATCCTGAAAGTATAGAAAGCATCCGACGTACCGGTTCTGATAGCGTAGTTTGCGTTTCCAGACTATCTGGAAACCTGTTGGTACAAGAATTACTTGATCCTGGTGCTCAGGAAATTGTTGAAGAACTGACAGATGTAAAAGGTGAACAGATTTTTGTTCAAAATATCGAAAACATGAATGACTGGTTATTTTCCGAACTTCGAGAATGGATGACTGAACAAAGATTACTATTAATCGGAGTAAAACAACTTGAACAGGGCAATCTACTTCTTAACCCTGAAAACAATCTGAAACTACAAAAAGGTGACAAAGCTGTGTTTATTGGAACTGAGAGACCTGAAATTGTGGCCACAAGTTAATTCTGTTATATTTAAGATGTTATTACACTAAAATTTAATTTACTTCTGTTATAATTAGTATATAGCGAAACATACTGAGATTTATAAATCTGGAGGGTTGTTACAAATGGCTGGTAGTTGTAAAAAAGTAAATTGTCCCGCCTGCGGTGCACCTGCTGAAAATGTGAATAGATTTGCAGCAATGGCCGTTTGTGAATATTGCGGTGCAGGCTTCAACTTTGATGATGACACTATAAATGCAATGGGTAAGATGGCTATTATGGTCGAATCATCATCCCCTTTATATCTCGGAGCCACAGGAACGATTAAAGAGCGAAGATTCACTATTGCCGGAAGATTAAGATATCGCTATCCCGATGGGTTCTGGGATGAATGGTGTCTCAATTTCGAAGACTCACAAGCTCCCGGGTGGCTTTCAGAATCAGAAGGCGAGTTTTCCTTAAGAAAGGAAGTTGAAAAGGCAGACAATATCCCTGCTTTTAATAATATTAACACTGGAGATCACTTTATAATTAACCAAAACAGAGTATCTGTTGATGAAAAAAATAATGCTTCTTTAGAAGGGGCAGAAGGCTCTATCCCCTTTGTTATTTCGAAAGATACAACATTTAAGTATATCGAAGCTTCTGCCGGAGAAATAACAATTACCATTGAATATGCAGAAGACGGACCGGAAGTATACATTGGTCAATGGGTTGATGAATCTGACATAATTCTTGATAACCCAAGAGAAGAATACGACGAGGATGGATGGTTCGATGCCTGATTATTCATCAAATTTTAATAGCCCCTTTCTTAATAAGCAACCTGACACATCTGCTGCTCAAGGCCAACAATACGGTACAAGTAGTCAAGATGGAATGAACAATCAAGGTGGTAGCTCAGGTGGCCAGCCACCTATGCGAAAACTGGTAAAACGTAAGGCTAAGGTCGAGTCCAAAAAAATTGGCTGCCCTAAATGTGCCGGCCCTATAGACGTTAAAAACTACACAATGAGCGACATGGTTACCTGTTCGTACTGTGGCGCAGTTTTAGATCTTAGCGGTGACAAAGACAAAGTTGTCCGACAAGTTCTTCTCCAGAACAGGCCTCCTGCCATATTAAAACTTGGTGCCATGGGCCGGATTAAAGGTACGTTTTATGAAGTAATCGGACGAATTCAATATCGTGGATTCGATGATGGCGAAACCTACTACTATGATGAATACCTTCTCTTTAACCCAAAAAATGGCTATGGATGGTTGCAGGAAGACGAAGGCAGCTGGACCTTTCTAAAAAAACTACGAAATAAACCTGATATTGATGCAAAGACAGCCAGAGTAGGTCAAACTTTTGTATCTGCAGGAACAACCTACAGAGTAGCTGAAGTTGGCTCTGCAACAGTAAATTATGTCGAAGGTGAGTTTACCTACCATATAGAAAAAAATGACCGGGTAGGCTTTGTCGATGCAACAGCAGGTAGCAGAAAAACATCTGTTTCAGTGGAAATTACAAAAAATGAAATTGAATGGTTGTCTGGAACCAATATTCCCGGGCTCACTATTGGATCAGCTTTCAATGTAAAAGTTCCACCGGCAAAACCAACGGCGACAGGCGGATACGGCGCACTTTCCGGTTCTTCTGGTGTTACTGAAATTAAAAGCAGTTCAAGTGAGTTTTTGGGCTTTGGCCTTTCAGGATGGACGACCATTTTCTCCTTTGTTGCATTATGCTTCACCATTATAGCTTTTTCCTTTTCCGGTGTCAGGGTTTTGAAAGAAACCGTTGCATTTAACAAATGGTATAAACCAAAAGCTACGACAACTACAACTGTTGAAAGTCCGGCTGCTCAAACAAAATCTTTTGAAATAACTCAGGCTTCAATTGTAGAAATTAAGTTTAGAGCCCCGGTTAAAAATGCCTGGGTATGGATCGAAATTGAAATTCTCGACGTAAACGGGGAAACAATTCATGTGTATAGTGAAAACATTTCCTATTATTCAGGTTATGACTGGTCTGAAGGAAGTCAAACTGCTTCTACGTGTATGTATTTTTCCCGGGCAGGAAGATATACTCTTAGTATTTCAGGTGAAGGTGGAAAAGGAAGTTACACTAAAGTCCCTCCCAAAATCCCTGTCTACTGCTCTGTTGTAGAAGATGTTATAATGATTAGATATTTCTTAATGCTATTATTGGCTTGTTCTTTGCCGCTTTTAGTTCCGGCTATATTTACAGCGATGATGGAGGCAAACTAATGACTAAATTCTATATAGTTCTAATGACCATTCTAACTATTGTGGCCGTATGGTGTAGTTTTTATGGCACCTTACTGGCAAAGCCTGGAAATGCAGCCAAAGGAGGAAGTGTACGTAATGGTTCATACAGACGAGGGCGAACTCATGGCTATATGCATGGAAAATAATTAACTTTTTTATGTGAATTACTTTTTGATATTTTTGACAATCTAATATTTTAATAATCTAATATTTTGAACAAGCGGAGGTTTTATGTGGCTTTTCAGTGAAATTCAATTACCGGCTCTTATTTCAACAGCAGTATACTCAGGTATGGGACTTGTCTGTTTCATCGTATGCTGGAGGCTTGTAAAGCTTATGATGCCTTTTGATGT
>Ga0164315_10003341_pt1 | contig 12448 bp, 12 predicted proteins | sample GuaBasSedimGuay6_FD_113737 | JGI IMG/M metagenome (GOLD analysis project Ga0164315, IMG submission 113737) | Subseafloor sediment microbial communities from Guaymas Basin, Gulf of California, Mexico - Guay6, Core 4569-2, 0-3 cm | ecosystem: Environmental > Aquatic > Marine > Hydrothermal vents... | reverse complement strand
TTCAGGCACAAATTGAGACTGGGCTTTTAATACTACCGTGGTATATTCATTGCTCTCATCCACCCAGTCCTGGGCGGATGCAGTTGCGAATACAAAGCTCAGCAGAATGATCGATATAGATTTACTTGTTTTGCTCATTGTTGGTCAAGTTCTTGAGAATGAGCGCACAAACTACCCCAGTGTTTCAACTGGGCATAGTGGTAAAAGTCATGTACAAAGTAAAAGCGCTCGGCATGGTGATCGGGCTTATTATTTACATTAGCGGGCAGAAATACTTGCCCAAAGAGCATTACGAGCCCAAGTCGTCCGGTGTCCCATAACCTCGGTGTCTTGAGAATGTGGGCACTGGGTCTTCGTTTATTACTTCTAAGAACTACCAACCATCTTGACCTCATCACCGATAATCTCACCGACCCGGGCGGTATCGTGAAGTTTGAGCTCGACTGCATGTTCGAAAATCAAGTCTCCGTGAACCAGAACGTCCTTACCTATCTCCACACGTACCGGCTTGCGCCGTTTGTTGTGGTTCCAACCGCCGGGTTCCTTTACCAGGACATTACCGGAAACTTCGGATCCTTCGAGAATTCTAAGTTGACCATTGACAGTTTCGACATCACCCGAAACCCTGGTGTATTCCAGTCGGATTCCGCCGTTCACGGTCTCAACATTACCACCCACTTCGCAACCCGGCTGAAGTGTAATCGCGCCATTGACCGCTTCGACACTCCTGTCTACCGTGACATCTTTGCCAAGTTTGACAGAGCCGTTGACCGACTCGACAGATTCAACAGATGAATTGTCACCGATACGAATGGAACCGTTGACCGAATCAACACTGCCGGTTGTGGAGTTGTCGTCGATGTTAATACTCTTGTTAACTGTACTGTGGCTACCCCCGGCCATGCTCACTGCTGGTAATACAATCAGAATCGCCAATAAGACGGCGGTGAGAAACTTGAAAGAAATCTTCATTAATCGCTCCTATAAATGTTTTGCTACTCAATTTGGCAGACTCACCACGCAAATTGCACAATATTGAATTCGCTGCCATGCTTACGAAACCAGGCAAGGCTCTGGATTCGCTTACAACATTTGATGGTGGAGGTCGGTGATCGGTTTAAACGGTGACCATTGATAAGGAAAAAGAGACCCATGAAAAAGATAGTTTTTTTAATTCTTTGTATGGCAATGATATCCGCTGTCACCTTTGCAGATGATGAAAAGGGTCAACAGGGTAGTGTTGACCGTATGGCAAAAATGCAGCAAAACCTCGGTCTGAGTGACGGGCAAGTTGCAGAAATACGCCATATCCGTGACAGCGGAGGCAGCAAGGAGGAGATAATGGCCGTGCTAACCGAAGAGCAGTTGGCATTGATGAAAGAACGCCGTGCGCAGATAAAAAGCAAGGGTCGCAAGGGCAAACGTAAAGCACCCGATAAGGATGTTCAGAACCAGCAGGCGACGCATTTTGATTGAGGTCAGGGACTTATAAAAATCATACGGTGACCTGGTGGGTTGGGCTGCATCCAAGCGCTTTGCTTTGGCTTCCATTGCCAGCTTGGAAAACATGAAGAAGCCAACAAACAGTAATGCGATGATATAAGCCAGCAAGAACGAGGACATCCATAAACTTGCTCCAGATCAATTTCTTTTCTAAAAATCTGGCATAATATGAGACTGCGAAGATGTATTCGCCGGGGCAAGGGGTTGTTCCCGTTAATATAAAGGGGTCCACTGAAATGAACAGGGAAGTTAAATTCGTTCTATTTTTTATCGCTATTGTTCTTAGCGCATCTACAATCAACTTCATTAAGCAACACATAGCTCATAATCAGTTTGAGAGGTTAAATACAGCTCTCACAGGAATTTCAGAGCCATCATCAGAGCAATTTCAGCAAGGCATACTCGCGGAGCAGAAAGAACAGCAACAAAGCCAGTTGCTACAGGTTCTGGAGCAGGAGCGTGATCAACAAGCGCAAATTGCAGAAGACAGGCTTATCGAGGCTATCAATGAACAGCAGGAATTGGGGAAATACCTGTCATGCGCTACCAGCATCGATACAGGTGAGTGTTCCTGCCAGGATAAACGCGATGGTACGGTGGTCAACGTGAGCCCGGAGCGGTGTAGTCACTATGTTGACAGGCAGATTGCCAGTAACCAGGTTGTGAGATAGGCCTGGAGCAAGCTAAATCATCTGATTCTCAATCAGCTTAATCGCACTCTCTATTTCAAATTCAGATAGAGGGCCATCTTTGGCGAACAGAATCTTTCCATCGGCGTCCAAAACGATAATGGCATAACTCTTATTCTTCATGCCCCAGCGTTGTAAACCGACACCATTGTCATCGATAACAAAATCGATGGTTTGGTGCTCGGCCTTGTTCTTGGCCACCTTTTTGATGACCATGCCTTTGGCAAGTTCCATCGTATCCGCCATGTTCACAATGACGGTAGTGCTCAATTGTTCTGAGGTGAAGCGCTTTTTGACCAGGGTATCAGTAAACATTTTATTTTGGCCTCTAACACCAAAATTAGCTGCTACGTATTGCACCAACTGAACTTTTCCTTTGCTGTCAAAGCATTTCGAACTCCAGGGCCTCTTGATAATATTATTATCACTGACATAAATCTCTCCACCCACCTGGATATCAAGAACCGGGAGAGATTGGCCCGGCATCAAGCCCGGGTGCGTCTCAACGACCCCGGTTTCACGCTGTTCGACAGCAAACACGGGCGATTGAAACAACATCACGGCAGATGCAACCAGGGCAATTGATGGCACTCGGACAGGCTTCATAATTTCTCCTCGTAGTAATTGATGGGAGAGATTAACTGATTAAGACCCTTTTAAACTTGACGCTTGTGGACAATCACTTGACTGATACACTGATTGTTTGAATGAGTTGTAAGGTGCGTAATAACACCGCACCTTGGGCACAGCAATGGTCGTGGCTTTGAAACCAAAGGCAAATTATTCAACCACCTGATCAGCTGTGATTCGAGACGTGCTTATCTCGCTCAAAGCCGGAGATTCGTGCAGCTTAGATAGATCTTAGCTTTCATAAACGGGGGGCACCACTTGACCGGAGGCGGCCAATGGTTAACCCCGTTTATTTCCCGGCAGGCTTAACAAACTTAAGCGTCATCCGGTCGGACTCGCCAATCGCAACATACTGCTCGCGGTCTTTATCACCCAGCGCCAGCGATGGTGGTAATGTCCAGACACCTTGTGGGTGCTCGTGATCATCCTTGGAATTGCGATTCATATCGGAGCGGGCGGCCAGTTCAAAACCGGCTGCTTTTGCAAGCGCAATAATGCGTTCCTCTGAAACGTAACCATCGTCAGCTTTTGGGTCCTCGGTCTTGGGATCGTGCCAGCGATGATCCACCACACCCAGCACACCACCCGGTTTCAATGCATCAAACATCACTTTAAAGCTCAATGGAGCGGCCTGCGCACCGTATCCCGGGTTTACCCAGTTGTGTGCATTTCTGAACGTCAGCACCATGTCTGCGGTGCCTGCGGGTGCTATTGCCAGTGCGTATGGGAAATCCAGGGTAGTTATTTCTACATCCCGATAAATTTTCTGGTTCTCGCCAAGCTTGCTGAGAAAAGCACCGAAGTAACGTCTTTGATAACCATAGGAAGGGTTGACCGAATACTGCGCCGCATAAAGTTTTCCTGAATCTTTCAGTGCAGGCGCCAGGATCTCGGTATACCAGCCGCCACCCGGCCAGATTTCAACCACCGTCATATCGGAACGGAAGCCAAAGAAGGCCAGGGTCTCCTTGGGACGACGGAACTTGTCACGTGCTTTATTGGCTTCACTGCGGTGATCGCCGACGATGGCGGCATCCAGTGCAGCACTGGTGGCAACGTCCATTTCGTGGTGGGCTGCCCGGGATGACGGGCTATTTAGAGCGCCCATCAGTGCGATAACAATCAATAGTAAAATGGTTGTTGCTTTTGAGAGAGTGTGAGTCACGGTCTTGTCCTTCTGGCGTTTGTTCATACACGGCTTACCTTATCATTAAATCACCCACTTGAGATGAACTGGAGATACATGTGCAGGGAATGCTGGGCATGATGGAGCCCGATTACCTTGAAGGGCAGACTGATGTTGCAAAAACAATGCGTCTGCTTTTTATTGCCGCAGCTGTTGCTGTCGCCAATGCACACGAAGGTATCAGCGACAAGGAAGCAGATGTGCTCAAGGAGTTTATGGGCGAAGGTTTTTCATTCGATGCTCTGAATGTAGATAAATTGATCGATACTTTACCCAGGCGTATTCAGTCAGTGAAAGAACGTGCCAGCCTGTCCCAGCGTATGCAGGTGGTCCGCGATCTTACTGTCGTGGCCCGCGCCGAAGGTAAAATCACCGATAACGAATTATCGGTTTTGTTTGGTGTGGCCGATGGACTGAGTATACCCAGATCGCTGGTTATGAATATATTGGATGGGGATGCGGAGCTGGATTAGCGTGTTTAATGGGGTTATCAGGTTCAATTAATTGAATAAAAAAGTGGAGGAATTGGGATGTCAGGCAAATTAATTGAACCTGACCCCATAAACTCCCGTGTAAACTTAATAGATGAAACTGCACTCAAAACTGAATATCAACGGTCGGACATACAAGAAAGGCTCGGAGATGCCTGCGCGTTTCATCTACCCGTTCTTTCTGTTTCACATGCTTATGTTTGGCCTGTCCGGCTTTTTTATGGCTTATTCCAACGACAGACCTGATATCGGTTTTCTTTACATGCACGGTGGTTTTGCCATCCTGGTCTACCTGGTTTTCTACTTCACTATTTTTGGCGTGGATCGCGTCAAGTGGATGTTCATCAACGCGGCCCTCGGCCTGTTTGGAATTTACGCCCAGATTGAATGGATTTTGTCACTGTTCGGTAAACGTGCGGAGGACTTCCCCTGGTACGTTCATGTCATTCCTTTCCTCTACTACGTCTTATACACGTTTCTCCTCTATCAACTCGTTCTCGAAGTCACCGGGTCCCACAAAAGTGAGAGCAGAAAACGTTTGGTGGAGCACTTGTATATTGTGTTCTCAGTGTTAATTTATGCCGGTCTTTACCTGAAGAACGCCTGAGGACCAAAATCGATCCGGTTAAGTGTTCCTGTTGTGACAAACCCGGTGGCATAATGGCCAACATGATACTGGAACACAAAAAACAGGATGGCGTCACCACCCTCACCATGAACACGCCCAAGCGTCTTAATGGCTGGACCGGGGAGATGATGGATGCACTTAAAGATGCCTTCAGGGCCGCAGCCCGGGATGACGAGACCAGGGTGCTGGTTTTGACCGGTTCGGATCCGTATTACTGCGCTGGAGTCAATCTGTCAGCAACAATTCGCCTTGGACACCCGCGTAAATTGCGCGCAATGATAGTAGTGCATAACCAGGAGCTTTTTGAGATGTTTCTGGATTTTCCCAAGCCAATACTGGCAGCCGTCAACGGGCCGGCTATTGGGGCCAGTGTAACTTCTGCAACGCTATGTGATGGCATCATTGCCTCGGAGAAAGCGACATTTTCAACGCCTTTTACGGCGCTGGGGATCACTCCTGAAGGATGCTCCAGTGTGCACTTCACACGTCTCATGGGCGAGTCAAACACCGGCAGAATGCTCGGCGAGGAAGGATGGAAACCAACCGCCGAAGAGGCTCTCAAGGCGGGTCTGATTCAATGGATCGCCCCACATGACAAGCTTGGGCAAGAGGCCCAGCGGATAGCCCGGGAGTGGATTGCCTCAGATGCTGAACGCAGTTTTCGTGGTGGAAGCGAGCGCGATGAGCTCAAAGCCATTAATGCCAGTGAATCAGTTGAACTGGCCGATGCCTTGTTGAGTGCAGCGTTTATCAAAGCGCAGTTTATGTTTTTGCGGCGTAAAAAGAAGTGGGGGCCAGCTGCCATGTTTCTGACCTTGCTGATCACCCGGCCGCTCTGGTCACGTTTCCTTTAGCCCTAACTCAACCACACAAATACAATCAACAGCAATATCATCAAGACTGCCAGTACCAGCCATAGCTGCAGGAACACCAGGTAGAACACCAGGGCAACAAGAGCGAGCGCCACAAGCATGTGCAGCCAGGGTGACTGCCAGCCCTGCTGGCCTTTGTAGGTTTTCCAGATGAGCCAAAGCAGGACCAGGATCATCAAAACCAGTACCGCGATCGCCAGCCACATCAGCCACCACCATAACCAGCTGTCAGGTAGCTCGAACGGGTCTTCCACCACCCGCAAAGGCAAATTGCCACAGGCCGTCTGCGGAGCTATTGCACGGCTGACCAGGGTGAATGATTGCGCCGGGCGAATCATCAGGCCCGCCCGCACTCGTATAGTCCAGGTGCCAAATTCGGGGGTTTCCACTGCGACCTGCTCAATGGTGTTACGTTGATCGCGCATCTCCATCGTGACGGGTAAATGAGTCCCGCTGCTGTGCCGCTTCGCCGGCTGGGCCGGGTTGTCAGGATCAAGCACCCAGGGCAGATGACGCCTGCCGGAGGGGTCGATCAACTCCAGATCGAGATCGTTCTGAAGTAGACCGTGCCTGCTGCCAGGTGGAACGTTAATCGGCCAGGGTGGATCATCCCAGGCCAGCGTGACGCGGAGCTGGTTGTCTTCAAGGTCTGCAAGTTGGACTTCAACATCATATTCGACATAACCCCGGCTAATTTCACCCGTCACGAAGTGTGATTGACGGGCAAGATTTTTTGCCGAATCGGTCTGTACCAGGCCGTACCCGAATATGTAGTCCGGGCCTTTGTAGACCGGGCCCTGCTGTACCGAGAATTGCGGTGATGGAACTGACAGTAAGGCCGGCGAACCTGTCTGGCTGAGTGGCAACCCACAGAAATCCTGATCTCCTGGAAATTGGGGATTGGTAAGTGTTGTATCTGCCCGTTGAAGATCATGGGCTGTGTGCACCAGAATGGCTCTCAACTCCATCGGGACTGGTTCCGCTGCGCAAGTCTCGCGATAGGTCTGTGTTAGCAACGCTGCAGCACCGCTGACCAGGGGCGCGGAAAAAGACGTGCCCCACATTTTCTTGTAGGTATTTGCCGGCCATGTTGAGCGGATACCATGCGATGAGGCTGCCTCCATCTTGACTCCCGGTGCAGAAAGTACCGGTGCAATACGGCCATCTTTTGTCGGCCCCCTACCACTGCTCAGATGGGCCCAGCCTTGCTCCGTGTCCAGTGTTTGTGTGTTGACATTACCTACCATCAACACGTTTTTGGCACTGTTGGTAATCCGCGCTGATCCCCACAGGGAGGGAATGTTATTTTCGTCACCGTCATTACCTGCTGATGTAACGATGAGCATACGGTCATCGTATGAAGAACTATTACCGAGGTAGTCCCGTCCGCTAACAACCTTGTCGTAGAGCGCCGATCCTTCCCGGTAGTAAGGTGCAGATGATATTGAGTAAAGGTAGCATCCCTCACCCCACGAGTTTTGGGAGATCGTTGAGCCTTGCGCAATGGCATCTGCGTAATCAAATGGCAGCAGTTGGTGAGTAGGGTCTACCCGGTAAGTCCTGATGCTGGCCCCGGAAGCCATACCGTAGAACTCAACCTGGGGTACGCCATCATATAAGACCGACTGGTGCTGTACCGGTGCTCCCGCCATGATGCCTGCAACCATGGTGGGATGTGCATCAAAAGTGCGCCCATCGGTATAATCAGGGTTCACTGCAGTACAGTCAGACGGACTCCAGTTATAGTTGGAACTAACCACCCCCGTCACCACCTGTTCTGTGCGACCCTGGAGTCCGGGGTGATCTTTTCGTGGCGTGCAAATTTCCCATTGTGCGATTACTACGCCCTTCCCACCACCAGCATTACCACTGAAACCGGCTATCTCCCTGGCACCGGGGTGAGCCGCAGTCGGGGCAAGGTCTTCAACGGGTGGTGCGGGAATCGGCGCGATCCAACGCACCGAGTCTTCAGCCAGTAACTGATCGATGACTGGTGCCGAAATGCCTATACGGTATTGATTGTCTTTGCCAAGGTATCGGTTTATTGGAGGGATCGGTTGCCCACGCATCGCGTCGAACAGAGGTAACTGGTCGATATTGGTCGTATCGTCGAAAAAATTCAGAACGACTCCAATCAGGGAACCGGTTAGCTGTGCATGGATAGGTGCGGTGATACTTCCGGGTTTGCCAAGCGCCGGCGACAATTTATCTCTGGGTCTGATGTGTACAACACCCCTGCGTGGGGGAACTGCATTTTCAAGGTCATTCAAAATGTCCACTGCCTCCGCAGTGGGAAATGAAACCACGTAGGCATTTTCCGGAACTGCCTCAAGTATCCGGATACCGTGAACAGATTCAATCAGGCGCTGCTCAGTCGGTGTCAGGATTCTGTCGAACTGCACAACCAGGTGGATATCAGTATCTGTTGAGCTCTGAATAGCAGCCAGCGCTTGTGTACTGACATCAATCTCCGTTCTGGGGCCGCCATACAGATGTATCGGCCCCGGCGCTTGCGGAGCCGGAAGGATGCCCAAAGCCACCAGGAATATAGCAGTGACCAGGGCAAATATGATCAATAATTGCAAAAACAGCTTGCCAGGCATGAGAATTCTCCGATCAGATTATGGCTGACTTAAGTCGACCAACTCACCATCCACGTCCACTATGACCGGCTCTGATTCACGCTTTTCAACCATGCAATAAACCCTGTCAGATCCTGTTATCTCAACCGGGTCTTCCCCACTTTCGAGCAAGCCAACAGCGTTGAAGTTGTCGATCGTCTTATGGCCTTCGCCGTAGTCCTCGACCGTACCACCACCATGATCTTCCACCACGCCGCCACCATGATCAATATCGATTCGAACTTTATCGACATCAACCACAAGCGCGTTGCCACTTGAGTCCTTCATGCAGTGATACTTTCCATTCACAGGCATGCCCACCGCGATAGTCCGTCCGTCCCGCTCCTTGACCACTGGGCCGCCACGCTTGTTCAGGTCACACCAGTACTGCTGGTAACCCCGGTCTTTAACCGGTGCGGGCACGTGGGCAGCAGCATCTTCAACGTTACCACCGCCATGATCTTCTACCGTTCCACCACCGTGATCCTCCACGGTTCCACCGCCATGATCTTCAACCACACCACGGCCGTGGTCCTCGACGACCCCGCCACCATGGTCATTGTTCGTACAGCGATACACACCATCGCCGCTGGGTAACCATAGTGTTTTTGAACCGGCAATTGTCGAGCCTGATACTCCAGAAACGACAACATATCTGGGCTCGTCTTTTTGGGGTATCAGAAATAACACGACCACTGCGATCCACAGACCAATAGCCAGGCCTGCCAGGAATGTTGTCCACTTCATTTTTCGCCTCCTCGGTTCCCTTGTTAATATTTAATACGGCCCAGTTAAGATTCCCCTGCCAGGGCTACAAATTCCGGTAATTCATGTAACGGTTCGAAATCGGGATCAGATGCGATAAGGACAGGGGGAAACCCCATATCCACCGCCTTTTGAAGTTCCTCAAGTGCATTCTTTTTGTCGCCCGATTCAAGCAATACCAGTGCCAGGATGAAGGACACGCCAGGATCATCCCATCCTTGTTCCCGCAAACGCCTGACAACCTCCCGGGCCTTGCCGGGCTGATTTGAGCGGGTATAAAGCAAAGCAATACGACTCAGTGCAACGGAATCCAGCGGATTGATCTGCAAGGTTTCTTCAGCGAGTTTAATCGCCCGCTCGCTGGCTTCAATTTCACGTTGCATGGCACCGTCTACGTGCCGCAGACTGGCAGCCATGTTTTCCCAGACCCGGTAATCGCCTTCCGCCATTTGAGCAGCCCGTTCATACATTAACGCTGACTGTTCGAATTCAGACTTGTAATAGAGACTGTTCGCGTAATTCGTGATGGTGCTGCGACTGGGTGAATCATCGATGATGTGATTCCAGGTATCGATTGCCTCATCAAAACGTCCCAGCATGTAATAGGTGACTCCCAGGTTGTTGTAGCCCGGTGGATTGTCAGGCGCCAGTTCGATAACGTGTCGATACAAGGGGAGTGCCTCGTCGTAACGCCCGGTGCGAAACAGGAAGTTACCGAGGGATTTGTAAACTGACCAGCTCGAAGGTTCTTCCCAGATAGCCTGGTTGAATGTCTTTTCCGCAAGTTCGAGCCTGTCCTGGGCCCGGTAGACCCGTCCGAGTTCCTCCAGCACCGGGGCTGAATGTGGCAATAGGCGTCGTGCTTTTTCCAATTCCATCTGCGCGACGTCGAACTTGCCGGCATATCGATGCAGGCTACCCATGGCGGCATAAACCTCACCAAGCGATTTGTCGAGTGTCAGGGATCGCAGACAGGAGTTTTCGGCTTTTTCAAAGTACCTTGTCTCACGGGTCATCACGTACCAGGCCAGGTAGGCGTCGCACAAACCTGCATGTGCTTCGGTGAAATGCCCATCTTCATTCACCGCATTTTCAAAGGCCATCACCGATAAACCCAAAGACTCATCGGATTTTGGTTTGCGCAGTTGCTCTCTGCCCTGCAGATAGAATTCCAGAGCATCGGTATTACTGGTCCGGTTGCGCGCGAGAACCGCGGAGGATTCCAGTGACAGGGTTACCTGTAATTTCTCGACCACGCGACGGGCAATATCATCCAGTATGGAAAAGTACTCGGCAGCCTTCATCTCCCGATCATAGTTTTCCGACCACAGATGATGACCGGAGCGACCGTCTATAAACTGGGCTGTGACCCGGATGTTGTTATTGACCTGTTGCACACTGCCTTCAAGCACGTAGCGGACATGTAGCAGTTTGGCTAGCTGGGTGGACGGCAGACCCTGGCCGTCGAGGCTCCAGGTAGATGTCCGCGAGGGTACAGAGAGCTCGGCAAAACTGGCGAGCAAGTGCAGCAGGTTTTCACTCAAACCATCACTGATACGTGAATCATCACCCAAATTCATAAAGCGCAGGACTGCCACCGAGTTGGGTAATACCGGGATTTGCAACTCCTCCGATAAGGCTACACTCTCAGCTGTTTCCGGCGGTGTTCCGAACAGCGATCCATCCTCGTTCAACAGGCGATACATACCGAGACCACCGGCCGAAACGATCAAAGCGCCGATCACCGCCAGGTAAACCACGGCAGATTTATGCCGAACCATCGAATGAGTACTTTTCTCCAGCCGTATCCGTCCCTCGGCAAACTCGATAAACCACGACAGCACAATGGCGATCGGAAAGCCCGTGACGACAAGGATGGTCACAAAAGGCTCTGACCACCAGGGCAGACCCAGGTTATCAAAAGTGGTGTCCGCGACCTGTACCAGCAACCAGGCCACGAGCAGGTAAGCAACGGCTGTCTGCACCACCTTGCGGCGCATCAATTCACGGAAAAATGGTGGTGCACCGATCAGGGTCAGGGCATTGTCTCCCCGTACATCGGGTTTTGGCTTCTCTTCTGACAAGCGGGGTTTGACCAGTAAGCGATATCCACGCCGGGGAATGGTTTGAATGAAACGGGGGTTGTCGTGCTGATCACCCAGGGCATGACGCAATTCACTAACTGAGTGATTTAAAGCATCATCACTTCCGTGGTTTTCGCCCCAGATAGATTCAAGCAGTTGAGTGCGGGTGACTAATTCCCGAGGGTGACATGCGAGTTGCAACAGCACCTCGACTGCCTTGTGAGGCAGGTGGCTGGATACGCCCTGACGCGAAACGAGACCCCTCAGCGGTTCGACCAGCACGCCATCCAGCAAGAAACCACGTAACAACCGCGTCCTCACCAGACAATCCTGTTTTTTGCTTGCTTTCTATTAGCTTAGCATCAAAACGCCCGTTTTTCAGGAAGTTACCTGCTAACCGGCATCAACGCGCACTGGCGCCACCCCCCACTCAAGATCCTGTATATTCAAGGAATTACGGGTAGTACCCCATCACTGCCTTGATCTCCAGGAAGTCATCAAAGCCAAATACACCGCCTTCACGACCGTTACCAGATTGTTTGTAACCACCAAATGGTGTGGGTTCGGTACCCCATTTGCCGTTGATATGAACGTTACCAGCACGCAAGCTGCGGGCCACGGCATTGGCGCGATCGATATCAGTTGAGGAGACATAGGCGGAAAGACCGTATTGGGTATCATTGGCAATATCGATGGCCTGATCCAGGTCGTCATAGGTGAGGATGGCAAACACCGGACCAAAAATCTCTTCCACCGCGATGGTCTGGTCATTGCTGACACCGGCAAAAATGGTCGGCCTTGCGTAGTACCCGGTTTCCAGGCCTTCAGGCTTGCCCGGCCCGCCAATGATGACTTCGCAGCCCTCTTCAATGCCTTTGTTGATCAAGCCCTGGACCTTATTCCACTGTAATTCTGATACCAGCGGTCCCATGCTTGTATCCTCGTCCTGAGGGTCTCCAACCACGATGGTCTGAGCTGC
>Ga0164315_10003339_pt1 | contig 12449 bp, 10 predicted proteins | sample GuaBasSedimGuay6_FD_113737 | JGI IMG/M metagenome (GOLD analysis project Ga0164315, IMG submission 113737) | Subseafloor sediment microbial communities from Guaymas Basin, Gulf of California, Mexico - Guay6, Core 4569-2, 0-3 cm | ecosystem: Environmental > Aquatic > Marine > Hydrothermal vents... | reverse complement strand
GAATTTAGGCATCAGATAATCTCATTTCAGTGATGCTACATTTTAACAGGGTCAGGGTTGATATGGGGTTTTTCTACAGCCTCAACGCCTGCCATCAGCGGTCGCCAAAACGCGTAGCGGTTTGGCGATCCGACTGCATGGCCTTGTTATAACGCATTTTTGATGAAATTAATTTTATAAGAAGCATCTGCCTTTTTACCGTTAGTAATGTCAACTACCCGGGCAATAATGGTATAGATGCCAGATGGATCACTAGCTTCGAGAATGATATCAAGTGCTGGATCAGCCATTATGAACGAAGGATTCTTGGGGATAGCTCCATTACCTTTTGCGTAATCACGATCTCCGAATAGGGGTTTTCCATCTGGCCCGAGAACATAAAAAGACACGCTGAAAGAATATTCTCCCGCCTGGTTCGGGGTGACTCCATGTACTAGAAAAGATGACGCTATAAGCTGTTCAGGTTTTGCAACTCGAAGCCTTTTTATGGTTACACCATGAGCTGGCGGAGTGGTTAACCATTCGTGAATATATTCTGGTGAATCGGAAGCGACAATTATAATTCCGATGTCTCCTCGCGGGTTAGGAGATGGCATAGGCAGGGCATCAGCAACTGAATCCGCACAGGCTACTAGTAAAATTAAAGCCACTATATTTCGTAGGTAAGACATTATTTTAATGCGTTATAACAGCACATTTAAAAGGCGGCTCGCCTTTTAATAATTATTAGCGTGCGTGCAAGCCTTTTTTTATTTTGTAAAAATGCAATATGTAACATTCTGAATAGTATAGACTTATTTTTCATGAGTTTTTCCTTAGCCTATTAGAGTGGAAAGCTGCAACATAATTTCCTTGAAATAAGTTGGTAAACTGGTACGGTATCCTTAGGACTAAACTTTACGAAAGGAATCGTATTCATGTCATCAAATCAATCCCCGTTTCTCGAATCTATTTCCCGATACATGGCTGTTCGCCGATACAGCAAGCGTACTGTCGAATCTTATTTATATTGGATTAAATACTATATCATTTTCCATAACAGCCTAAATGTGCCGCAAGTTGCGGTATTTAATTACCGCAGGTTGCGTCCTATCCATTTTTCGCACCTTGCACACCTTAAAATTACCTTGAGTTCAACAACTTATCATGAATTTAAAATAAGCTCTATGCTCGATTATAGACCTTGCTTCCAGGTAATATCATAGAATCTTGCCGTATAAGCCCTGGCGTATACAGCGCTATTCACTGTCTATAGTTTGAAGGGCCGTAATAATGAACCAGTAACTGAAATAGGCCCGACGCCTTGACTACGTGGTTTCCGGTATATTTCTTTCGGCTCCATAAGATTATTATCGATTACCGCTATCACAATTATCCATTAGAATGCCCGATTGTTTTGGTTGAGAATAAACTGTGAACAAACCCGAATTACTGTCTCCCGCAGGCAGTTTGAAAAATATGCGCTATGCCTTTGCTTATGGGGCTGACGCTGTATATGCCGGTCAGCCTCGCTACAGCCTGAGGGTGCGCAATAACGAGTTTAAGTCGCTGGAGGTTTTAAGGAGTGGCATTGACGAGGCGCACCGTCAAAACAGGAAATTTTACCTGGCCTCAAACCTGGCGCCCCACAATAACAAGGTTCGTAGTTATATTCGTGATCTTGAACCGATTATTGAAATGGGGCCAGATGCCTTGATTATGTCGGATCCCGGTTTGATTATGCTGGTGCGCGAGCGCTGGCCTGAACAGGCTATTCACCTCTCGGTACAGGCTAATGCGGTCAATTATGCCGCGGTAAGGTTCTGGCAGGGGGTCGGTTTGTCGAGGGTCATCTTGTCACGGGAGTTATCCCTCGAAGAGATCGCGGAAATTCACCAGCAGGTGCCGGAAATGGAACTGGAAGTTTTCGTCCACGGTGCCCTGTGTATTGCCTATTCCGGTCGTTGCTTGCTCTCCGGTTATATGACTCATCGCGATGCCAACCAGGGTGCCTGTACCAATTCCTGTCGTTGGAAATATGACGCCCATGAAGCAATAGAAAATGAGGTGGGAGATTTAATTCCATCACAGGCGGTAGAAAATCGGCAGCCGGGTGTTACAGAAGCTGAGCAGACACCGGCTTTCCTGTTACAGGAAGAAGGTCGCCCGGGCGAATATATGCCGGCTTACGAAGACGAGCATGGTACTTATATTATGAATTCCCGTGATTTGAGGGCGGTGCAGCACGTCAAGCGGCTCAGTGAGATGGGTGTGCATTCGTTAAAAATAGAAGGCCGCACAAAATCACATTATTACGTGGCGCGCACCGCCCAGGTTTATCGCCGCGCTATCGATGAGGCCGCCGCTGGCCGCGATTTTGATATGGGTATGATGGATGAACTGGAAACCCTGTCTAACCGGGGTTATACAGAGGGTTTTTATCGCCGCCATCCGCCGAAGGAATACCAGAACTATGAATCCGGTTTATCTACCGCGAAGCAACAGCAGTTTGTCGGTGAGGTATTGGCGAGCGATGATTTATGGTTAACCATAGACGTGAAAAATCATTTTGAATGCGGTCAGAATTTTGAGTTGATGACACCCCGAGGTAACCTGCGATTTACCCTCGATGCGATGGAAAAAGAAACAGGCGCAGCGATAGAGGTGGCCCCCGGCTCTGGTCATATAGTGAAAATTCCCCGCCCCAAGACTGTTACTCCGGGGCAGGACTATGGGTTGCTGGTCAGGGATATAACTTGATGTCGATGGTTCGCATCGACTGACATCAACATCCAGACTTGAATGAAAGCAGGACAAGATAGCACTGTATTTTCGTAAAAAGGGTGTTTATGCTTCCTGTACTTTCTTCATAAATACTTTGCCATGCATGAAATCGCTTTCGATCTGCTGATTCTGCTCGCCGGCATCTGGCTGGTCGCCGTTACCTTGCGACCGCTTGGTCTGCCGACCGTAATGGGCGAACTAATCGTCGGCGTGGTACTGGGTCCAGCGGTGCTGGGATGGATTCAGCCGAATGAGCTCATCCAGTTACTCGCCGAGATCGGTATTTTTTTCCTCATGTTTCATGCCGGCATCGAGACCCAACCACTCGAATTTTACCAGGCCCTGAAACGCTCGTTGGGGGTTGCCATCGTTGGCGCCATTGTACCCTTCACGGTCAGTTTCAGTGTTGCCCTGATGTTCGGTATGGACATGATCGCAGCGACCTTCGTCGGCCTCACGATGACGGCGACCGCGGTGGTCATTACGCTCAAAAGCCTGAAGGACCTTGGGCTGGTAAATACCCGCTTTGCACGCATCATTATTGCCAGCAGCGTGATTGACGACCTGTTGACACTGGTATTTTTTGGCCTCGTGATTGGGGTACTATCGGGCGGGACTTTTGAACCCAGCATCATTGTTATCACCCTGGCAAAAGTTGTGGCATTCGTCGCCGTGGCGGTATTCCTGGGGCGATTTGTTTATCCTCGGCTAACCCTGCCGTTTCGCTCCGAGGGCGGCAAGGGTTTCACTTTCATTCTAATGATGGCTCTCGCCCTGGGACTGTTTGCCGATGCCATCGGCCTGCATATTATTCTCGGCGCCTACCTGGCCGGTCTGTTCTTCGAAGAGAAGGTGGCGCACCCGAACCTGGTACGGATCGTCAAAGACCGCGCCTACGGAATCGCATATTCATTCCTGGGCCCGATCTTCTTCATTTCACTGGGATTCTCCATCAGCTTCGACATTAGTGCTTCCGGCGTGGCATTTATCGCCCTGCTGATGATCGTGGTGATTGTCGGCCAGATACTCAGTGCCGGCGGCATGGCTCTGCGCATGGGCCTGCCTCGTTACGAAGCGCTGACGGTCGGTGTCGGTATGTGCGGCCGCGCCGAGATCGCCTTTATCCTCGCCTCGCTCGCTCTGACCCAGGGCGCGATCGATCAAACCACTTTTACCGCACTGATTTTGACTGCGTTCGGGTTGAACCTGTTCACCCCGCTGGCCTTAAAGGGTTGCTCTGTGTTGCTCGCGGGTAAGGCAGTCCCGCAGGCGGATGCTGCCAGTGGACTGGTGCAGATTGACAAATTCATTACCCCGCTGGTCGAGGATCCACGCGAGCACCAACTTCAGCATGTGCTGCCTGACCTGGAAGGAACCGTGGTTATTTACGGTTACGGTCCCGAGGTTGCTTCGCTGATGGAGGAACTCGATAGTCGAGATGTGCCGATGGTCGTGATCGAAGAGGATGAGACCAAAGCGCGACGCTTGCTGGGCCGGGGTGTACGGGTCGTTTCCGCTTCGCTTGTCGATGGCGATCTGGATCTACGGCCGCTGGCAAATGCACGAGCGCTGGTGGCCAACGCCGAGGATGAACTCGATGCCCTGCTCGCGGTGAGTGCCCGCGAGCTTGGCTTCGCTGGCCCCATCGTCGCCCTGATCGACAATCCCAATCGTCGCGGGCCGATGCTACTTGCCGGTGCGACTGCGGCATTTACTCCTAACCACGTGCTCGCTGCCGCTATCGCAGTGCGTGCCAGCGCCAGGATTGGACCCAGGATAACGGGTGTACAGCCGCTTGGAAACCTGCTCGAAGTGGCCGAAGTGCGCGTCCATGACCAGACCCCGTTCGCGAACAGGACACTCGAGGAATCCGGAATCTACGCCGACACCGGAGCGCATATCGTCGGCCAGTGGGTGGACAATTCCCTCGATTCACCGCCGGCGAACGATGCGCTTCTCCTGCCCGGAATGATTCTTATAGCCGCCGGTAGTCCCGACAGCATCAAACGTCTCAGTGAGTTTGCTCGTCCCATCACGCAGGAAGGCACGATTGTGGTCGCTGGCTTCAGCGATGTCGGCAGTAAACTGGTTGAGATGCTTACCGATGCCGACGAATCCGTGTGTGTTATCGATAAAACGGCGCAGCCCGCTGTCGATGTGGTCGGAGACGTGCTGGATACAGCTGTTCTTGGGAGCGCTGGAGTGCGCACCGCCCGTGTGGTTATTCTTGCCTGCAAAAACGACAGCGCGACGCTGCTCGCGGCGACCGTGGTGCGTGATTATGCCGCCGATGTGCCGATTATCGCCTGTGCTGAACTGGCAGACAATGTCGGACGCATTCAGCAGGCGGGTGCCGACTTCGCACTTTCGGTGAGCCAGGTGGCCGGGCAGTTGCTCGCCCATCACGTCCTCGGTGAAATGGTCTCGCAGCAGACCCGTATTAAACTATCCAAACTCGCCGCCGGCCAACTTGCCGGTCGACACCCGCTGGAATCCGGAATTCGCGAGCGCACCGGCTGCTCCGTGGTCGCGGTCGAACGCGCCGGGGAAATCATCATGGACATCCCGCCGTCATTCGCTCTCGCCGAAGAAGATGCTATTTACGTTTGCGGTACGACCAGGGCCTTCGACCGTTTTCACGAGGAATTCGCCGTTTCGTCAGGATAATTCGAGTGGTCAGATCACTGATGATCTTCAATCTGATACCAGTGGCTCCTTAGTTAAGCCTGTTCTCGATCCCAATAGAGTCGATGAACTCGCTAAATAGTTTTGGTGTTTTGTTACTGCCTGGCAGGGACAGAACCAGGTCGCATCGTGCGCTTGACTCGGATTCGCTCAAGCCGCCAAACCGCATTAAATCCATCGCCTTTACGCGTATTTCAGATTCGGTCAGTGCGAGTTCAGGATCACCCTTGCAGTTCTTGCGTTCGACCGCGAGGGTCTCACCATCGCTAGTCGTTACGCGCACACCGCTGCTCCAGGATAGCGGGTATCGTGAGGCGAATGGATCGACTACCTGCAAGCGCGTGGCCTGGCGTAGATCAGCAGTTTGGCTGCGTGCCTTTTCGGTAAATGAGTCGAGGTTGACCTCGCCATCCTGTAGCGCTATGGCGACGCAATGATATAACGAGAACTTCGCCTGGTACTCGTTTTCAGGCTCGGGCCGGTCACAGACGTCGAGTGCCGCCTGGTAAGTATCGACCTCGATACTTTGAATTTCGCATCCATTAATCTGCCTGGATAATTCCAACGCGCAATCAATCGCCGGATGCGTATGCCGGCAGCAAGGCCAGGGTTTAATAGAGGTGAGGGGTAGTTGCCAGGCATCATCGGGCGTGGCAAGAATAGCTTCTGGGACGGGGTCGACACACATGCCCGCAAACATGCCTTTATCACCTTCGAGAATTTCGGGCGATCCGGTAAAACCGAACGCGGCCAGTTCAGCGGCGAGCAGGCCCGATTCGCAGGCGCGACCCGCATGCAGATGCTTACTCATCGCAGCTGTCTCGATGAATTGCCAGAATCCGGATGATTGCGTACCGGCATTGCCGAGTGCATTGACTGTCGCTTCGAGATCGAGATCGAGTAGTGTTGCCGCCGCCATTGCCGAGCCGTAAGGTCCACAGGTGGCGGTGTTATGCCAGATCTTGTAATGGCCTGGGCCGACAGCGGCACCGATGCGGCACATCGCCTCGAATCCATGCAGAATAGCGCGTAGTATATTCTCGGCACTGGCACCGGTTTGTTCACCTAGCGACAATGCGGCGGGAACCACCACGCACCCTGGATGGGTCACCGAGGCCCGGTGTAAATCGTCGGTTTCGGTAATATGAGTGAGCGCAGCCATTAGCATTGCCTGGCGTTTATTATCGAGCCTGATGCTCTTCGCCCAGGCGATTAGTTTTTCTCCAACTGGCGTGTTGCTACCGGCGTAGGCGCATGCAACCGCGTCGAGGGTAAACAGGGCGGCCGCTGTGAGGTCGTTGTCACTAATCGGCTTGTTTCGAATCAACTGGATCAGGCTGGATGTCAGGCTCACTAGATTCTCCGGAAAACAATGTAATCAATGTCTGTTTAGCAGGAGATTGAGTTTCGCATTTAATGATTGAAAATGGCAAGTTTTGATGCGCTTCAATTCGCACTGGTAAACCGCCGTAATTACACGTACTTTATTGATAAAGATCAAATGGACTGATTTGGACGATGCTAGTATCGAGAATAGTTAAATCAAGGTTGGTGAATCTTATGAAAAAAACTAAACAGGTGATCGGCGGTCCCTTAGTTATCAACGGCCGACAATTGTCACTGTCACGTGCTGTTCGTGCGGGTGATTTTGTTTATCTTACCGGGCAGATACCCATGCGCGGCGACTCGCCGATGACCGACGGCAGTATCGAGGACCAGACTCGTGCCTCGATCGAGGGTATACGCAATATTCTGCAGGAGGCTGGTTGCGAGCTCAGCGATGTCGTGAAGTCGATGGTCTGGTTGAAAAACCGTGAAGATTTTGCCGGTTTTAACGAGGTGTATGCTGAATATTTTACCGAGCAACAACCGGCAAGATCGGCGATAGTGTGTGATTTCCTCGTCGATGTTCGTGTTGAGATCGAGTGTATTGCCTACAAGCCGCTTGATGAGGTTTATACTTATTAGGGGCAGGGGTGAGGGGGAAACATGATTATAAACAAATTAATCAGATTAAATTTTCGGTTGCCGTTGCGGCGGATTTCTTCCAGGTAGCGATCGTGCGACCATTAGTCCGCTAATGGTTATCAGAAGTATGCCGATCCAGGAAATCCAGGCGGGCAGTGTGCCAAACATGAAATAACCGATGGCAACGGCAGCGACTATTTCAAAGTAAGTGAATGGCGCCAGGGTCGAGGCGGTTGTTTTGGAAAACGAATAAACGATAAGCGTCTGGCTGGAAGCGCCGCAAATAATCATCAGGACAAGCACCCATAGCAGATCGGAACTCACCGGCTGCCAGTAAAAGGGCAGGAATAAAGACAATACGCAAGTTGTAACCACTGCCCCCCACAGCGTCGTAATTAAGGGATGCGAGACGGTGCCGAGCTTGCGGTTGAGTGCCATTTGAATGCTGACGATCAGTGCGGACAGGAATACATAGAAGGTGCCAGTATTGATGGTTTTGAATTCTGGCCGCATGACGAGTAGCACACCCAGGAAACCACCGATCACACCAAGCCATACGGTCCAATGAACCCTTTCCCCCAGGAACAATACAGCCAGCAAAATTAGTAGAAAAGGGTAGGCATATAAAATGGCAATGGCGTCGGCAAAATCGACGGTTTGCACGCCGGTAACAAATGCAATCGTGCCCACAACCATGCTAAGCCCGCGCATAATTTGAATGCCTGGTCGGGCGGGCCTGAGTGCCGATCGACCGAAGCGATGCAGCACTATGGGCAACATGATCATGGCGAAGCCAAAAAAACGAAACCAGGTAATCTGGATAACGCTTAAATCATCTGTCAATAATTTCATCAAAGCGCCATTGAGTGAAGCGATACTCAAACCAACTATGACAAAAATGATGCCTTGTCGGCTGTGTGCTGAATGAGTCAGTGATTCTTTATCCTGCATTTTTTATCCTTAATCGACAGGCATAGAAGGCAAGTGTCGAGGTTAGCAATATGTAGATGGCGCTAGCCATGGCAAGGGTCTCCATGCTGGTGCCCCGATCAATGTACCAGCCGAGAATGACCGGTGACAAGGCAGTACAGAAAACCATTACCGAGGTACCTAGCGATTTTATCGACCCCAAATGCTTGCTGCCATACATTTCCGACCAGAAGGGTGCGGTGATAGTTGACTGAAAGCCCACGGTAATACCGGTTAGCGCAAGGAAGACGCCGCCCCAGGCCAGGCTTGAAGTTAGCGCTAAAATAACCAGGCCGACACCCATCGGCAAAGCCACCAACGGCACCATGCGTATCGCCCCGTATCGATCCACGAGGAATCCGGTGACGATCTTGGTGGCGACCGATATCAGCGCATACATGATAAATAATGAGGCCCATGCGGTTAATGACCAGTTTTTTGATTCCACCAGATGGACCTGATGGAAAATAAAACCGGTGAACATCAGCGGCTGGGACATTAGGCCGGGTGCAAACAGGTAAAACATTTTGTCTCGTACCACCTCGGCACGGGTCCATTGACGTCTACGGTAGTTTTGTTCGGGTTCATTTTCCTGTTGTAGCAGTTGCTTTAGGTAACGATCGTGGCGTCGATCATGGTTGCGCAGTAAATACAGAATTGCGGGTACCATAAACAGGACCAGTGCGATTCCCGAAATCAACCAACTCATGCGCCAGCCAACCCAGAGCAGCAGGGCGACCAGAATACTTGGCATCACCGCCTCGGAGAACGCGTAACCCATACCAGCCAGGGCTGTAGATTTGCCCTTGCTTTCATCGAGGTAACGCACCATTGCCGTGGCGCTGGTGATGAACATCAATCCCTGTCCCAACTGGCGTATCAAAAATAATCCGACGAACAAACTCAATACACCCACACTGATAGATATAACCCCACAGCCGAGGCCCAGGCCGAGTACGATGATTATTGAAAACTTCTTCAGTTTGATTCTATCGATGAGTGTGCCGCTCCAGATGATCACGACCGCACTGAGTAAGGTCGCCAGCGAGTAGATGCCGGCGAACTCGCCATCACTCAAATCCAGTTCAGCACGAATCTCGCCGCTAAACAGCGAAATCAGAAAGGTTTGTCCCGGTGAAGACCAAAAGGACATTAAGAATCCAAACAGCAGTAACTGCCATTCGGCACGAATGAGTTTAATCACGAATAATCACTATTGCGGGGGCAGCTTATTTATGTCATTTGGCTGATATAGCAACTAAGTGTACTGTTCCCAGAAATCAGATATCCCCGGAATTCAGCAGATTCTTGAGTGCCCGAATATGCTCGGGACCGGTGCCGCAGCAACCACCAATAATCTGCACGCCATGGTTTTTAACCCAGCCTTTGATTTCATCCGCATAGTCTTGCGGCGTACAAATTTCTTCAAAAATCCAGTCCGGCGCCAGAAACCGGCCGGTTTCGGCGTAGGCGAGTTTTGGCCCGGACCAGTGTTTTCCGAGTACTTCCAGGGCTGGACCGATATTTCCGATCTGGGTATGCATGATGCCCGCAGCCTGACCACCGAGCGGACTCAGGGTTTTAACCAGTGAGGCAAAATCATGCGTAGCCTCGGGGTTATCGGTGCTTTTCCAGCGTAAGCTTCTAACATCGATGCCGTCTTCCGCCATCATCGTGCTGTAGCCTATCCAGACCGGCAGACCGGTAGCAACAGCGGCCTTGATGACCATCGTGGCATTGTCGATGTCCCGCATCATTTCGGCAATAATCAAGTCCACGCCGGCATCGGCTAACACCTCAGCCAGCTCCTGGTAGCTTTCCTCGGCATACTTGCTGACGGCGACCTCATGGCTACTGGTTAGCGGCGGCATGCTGGACATGGATCCGGCAATAAATACCTCACCATCCGCGGCATTATCACGCGCTTCCTTTGCAAGTTGCACGGATTTAAAGTTAATCATTTTTGAATCATGTCCCAGGTTAATGCTGTCCAGGACATGTCTTGCGGTGGAATAGGTATTGGCTGTAATCACCTGTGATCCGGCGCGGATATAGTCCTCATGTACCTGGCGGACTTCGTCAGGGTGGAATTTGGAGGTTAGACCGCTCCAGACATTTGAATCCAATGATACCCCGCGTTTTTGAATCTCGGTGCTGACGCCGCCATCCATGAGGATGATTTCATTGTTGTCCAGTCGTTCCTGTAAGCTAGCCATATCTTTGCCTTTAATCGTTGCAGACTGGAAGTTTAAATTAATTGGGGACGTAGCACAGTTATTAACCTTCCCGATTAAACATGATAGCCTGATATTTGAAGTAGCATAACATCGAAAACAACAGGTGCCGAATATGAAATTTCAGTTAGCAATAAATATGGAACGCATGGATGAAAGCACGGACATGAAAGGGGTCGCGCGCCATACGCTCGAGATGGTGCAGATGGCTGAACAGGGTGGTTTTAATACTGTCTGGGCCGCCGAACATCATGCCCTGGAAATGACGATTGCACCTAATCCATTTCAGATCCTGACCTGGTGGGCCAGTCATACCGATAAGATCCGCCTCGGTACGGCCGTTGCCGTGGCACCCTACTGGAATCCGATTAACCTCGCCGGCGAGGCGGCATTCATTGATTTAAACAGTGGTGGTCGGCTCGAATTCGGTATCGGGTCGGGTGCTTATCAACGTGAATTTGACCGCATTCACCCTGGTCTCAAGCAATCCGACGCCTGGCGCTACATGAACGAAATGCTGCCGGTAATAAAAGCGCTGTGGGCCGGCGACTATGAGCATAACGGCGAATTCTGGTCATTCCCAACCGCAACCTCGGTGCCAAAACCAGTACAGAAACCACACCCGCCAATCTGGGTGGCGGCAAGATCGCCAATCACCTTTGATTATGCGGTAAAGAATGAATGCAACATCATGTCATGGCCGCTGACCCGGCCCTTCGCCGAAGCCGAGCTCTACAAGAAATTGTTCGACGACGCAATGGCGGCAGCACCCGGTAGCGCACGTCCTACCTTTGCGATGATGCGCCATACGGCGCTTTATGATAACGAAGCAGGGCGCGACACCGCGATCATGGCAATCCAGACGGCACTCGGCCAGTTCGAAAACCTGTTCCGTAATCTCGGTGACGTTAACAATGGCTTCCCGAAAAAGATTCCACTCGAGGACCTTACCGATCGTGAACAATATAATTCGGATATGCTGGAGGAGAATTTAATGTTTGGTTCTCCCGAAACGGTGATCGCCAAACTGAAGCGTTACGAAGCGCTAGGTGTGGATGAATTCATTTACTACGCGAGCATGGGGCTAGGGCAGAAAGAGCAAAAACGTTCGTTGGAGCTTTTTTGTGCGGAGGTTATGCCGGCGTTTGATTGATAACCCCCCCCTTACCCCTGCCCTCTCCCGCGAGGGGAGAGGGGGTTGTAGCTCCTTCTCCCCTCGCGGGAGAAGGTTGGGATGAGGGGGTAGTATTATTCACTTCCTGAACTGCGAAATCTGCACTTCAGTACCATAGTCGGCGAAGTCACCGTCGGTACGCAGACCGCGATAGCTGGACCACTCGATCGTATTGTAATGGCTCGGCTGTCGCTCGTTGACCACCGTCGGTAGCGGGCTTACGCGACTGCTCGCCGATGGATTGAAGAAAAACGGCAAACTGTAGCGGGCGATAGAATCCATCGCGAGTACTCGATGAATAGCTGCATGGTAGGTATCATTAGACCAGACCTGCATCATGTCGCCGATGTTGATCACCATCGCTCCCGGAACTGGCGGTATATTGTGCCAGTATCCGTCCCTGTAAACCTGCAAACCGCTGACCTCGTCCTGGAGTAATACGGTCAGCGCGCCGGCGTCGGTGTGGTGGTGTATACCCAGATCGGCGATTGGCTGGTGGTCGGTACTCGAACCGTTCATCGGGTCCTTCACTGGGTAATAGTTCAGACGCATGAAGCCGGTATGATTGCTCGCAAAATCACCGTGCATGTGTTTCGCGGGTAGGTCCAGGCCTATACAGAAAGCTTCGAGCAGGGTTAGTGACAGGTCCGTGCAGG
>Ga0164315_10003338_pt1 | contig 12455 bp, 10 predicted proteins | sample GuaBasSedimGuay6_FD_113737 | JGI IMG/M metagenome (GOLD analysis project Ga0164315, IMG submission 113737) | Subseafloor sediment microbial communities from Guaymas Basin, Gulf of California, Mexico - Guay6, Core 4569-2, 0-3 cm | ecosystem: Environmental > Aquatic > Marine > Hydrothermal vents... | reverse complement strand
CAACCCAATATTATCACCTGTCCAATGGAAACCAGCATTGAAAATGCTGCTATTAAAATGAGTCGAAACAATGCCAGCGCTATTTTAATCAAAAAAGACAGGCAAACCATTCAAGGAATTGTTACGGATGCAGATTTAAGGAAAAAAGCAATTGCAAAACATATGGATATGTCACAGCCCATCTCAACCATCATGTCCTCCCCCCTGATTTCCATTTCCGCTGACAGTCAGGTATTTGAAGTATTCTTGTCCATGATTGAAAATGACAAAAGGCATTTGGCTGTTTTCGGCCAATCAGGTGATATTACGGGTATTGTCAGCGAAAAAGACCTTATATCCGCACAGACAAAATCAACCTATCTTCTGATAAAAACCGTTAAATCCGCCAAAACTATTCAGGAACTTGAAAATATTCATTCAAAACTTGAAAAAATGCTTCTTGACCCCATAAAAAATGGTGCCAGCCCAGAATACATCACACGCCTGATCTCTTCATTTTCAGATGCCATCATTGATAAAATATTAAGATTCTCTCTTGAGAAAATGCCGCCCCCTCCCTGCAAATTTGTATTTTTAACCATGGGATCAGAAGGTCGTGAAGAACAGACCCTGATATCGGATCAGGACAATGCCATTGTGTATGAAGACACAGATCAACCCGAAAAAGCAAAACAATACTTTGACGAACTTTCACAATTAATCTGCGACCAGCTGGATATGGCAGGATACAGATTTTGTGACGGCAATAACATGGCAAAAAATCCGAAATGGTGCCAGCCTTTATCCAAATGGAAAGAGTATTTCAACGCCTGGATTCGAACATCAAACCCTGAAAATCTCCTTTATTCCAGTATATTTTTTGATTTCAGAGGTACCTGGGGTGACTTGAACCTGGCAGATGACTTAAAAGAATACCTTTTAAGCTCCATTAAAAACTGGGCCGGATTTTTAAGGAATCTTACTGAAAATGCTGTTTATTTTAAACCGCCTCTGGGTCGTTTCGGTAAATTTATAGTGGAAACCCAGGGTGAGCAGAAAGGCTCTTTAGATATCAAGCTGGGCATGATGCCGATCACCGATTTCACAAGAGTTTATGCCCTTAAAAATGGCATTACACAAACCAACACCTTAACACGGCTATTCAGACTCTATACCCGGCATGCATTAACCAGCAAAGAATACACTAATATTGTCAAGGCCTATAATTATATGATGCGATTAAGATTTTTACGACAGATCACCACCATTATGGACGAAGAAAAAAGCCCTGATAATTATATCAATCCCCATAATCTTTCTGCTCTGGATCAAACCATGTTAAAAGAAATTTTTAAAATGATTGAAAAACTTCAACAAAACCTGAGTGTTGAATTTACCGGAACTGTTTAAAGCCTGAATTCCTGTTTGCAATGGTCGCAAAAAGAAGTGGCCAGCATCTGTTTACAATGGACACATTTGTCCGACAGATAACGTTGTTTGCCCTGTAGCTTTCCACAATCGGGACATCGCCAGTCTTTACAGGTTGAAACAAATTTATCACAATGGGGACATTTAAAGGGAACTTTCCTGAAAACTAGATAAAAAATTCCCGACCCAATAAAAAAGGGGCCCAATAATTTAAATTGAAGCGTTGTTGCAAACTGATCAAATTCTACTGTACCCGAAAGAATAACCCATAGCAAAAAAAAGATGGCTGTGAGTGCAAGAAATTTAAACCGAAAATGAAAAAAAACACTTTTTAATGGTTGTTCCTCCATACCTTGTAAGCTCCTTGTTCCTTTTAGTTTTATTTTAATGAAAACTTTATTTTATTATTTTTTTGAAAAGTTATCTCTAATTGTCATATATCATCCTTTTAAATTATTCCGAAAAGCGGCCCGCCCCTTTTTCCCAAAGCATCCACTTTTTTAATAGTTTTTTTATCAGACACCAATGGGTCTGAGTGAAAGGGCTTTATCCTGGCATCTATGATTAACGGAGGGTTGCATTCCCAATGTTTAAATATGCTTTTTTCGTTGAGGCCATAGATATCATGGGAAGGGTTAGACCTCAAAAATGTCACCCATAAAAAATTTGAAAATGATTTTGCAACAAAATCAGCATCATCCACCACTACAAATAAAGGAAATGAGTCCAGACCTGTTTGAGTCAGCAAATGCTTTTTCAAACGATTGATTTGTATTTTGCCATCTGGATATGTTTTAAACTGCGGTCCTTCAAGCACTACCATGCCTGGTGCAACAATTGTCGGGTTCATAAATCCATCCGGCAAAGAAAAATATTGTAAAAATTCTATTTTCAGATGCCTTTTTTTTTCACCTGCCGCTGCAATAACCAGTTTTGATCCATGATTGATATTTTGAGTGGAATAATCAAGGGTATCCATGGTTGTTTTTGTGAAAAAGTGAAAATCCGATCCAAAATCAATCCGTTCAAGCATATGAATAAAAAAAGCTTTCTCATCACTCACGTTTAGTCCGGGGTTGTCCTCATGGGCACAGATCAACAGGTATTTTGCCAAAGACAACTGGCCTGTACCCAGAATCCTGCTGGCATGGGTTAACAATTCATTTGGCACTCTTTTTTCATAAGGGACATATCGTTCATGGGCTTTTACAAGCAGCAGGGGATGCACCCCTGCATCATCTACTGCATTTACTGCACTAACACCCGGGATGCTGTCTTTAACCGCAGATCTTGTGATCTCATGAATCAGTTTTCCAAAATTAGAATCTTCCTGGGGTGGACGTCCCACCACGGTAAACGGAAAGATGGCATCTTTTCTGTGATAGACAGATTCTACTTTTAAATATGGATACTCATGTTCAAGGGAATAATACCCCAGATGGTCACCAAACGGTCCTTCTCTTTTTATTTTCCCAGGAACAACGACTCCTGTGATGCAAAAATCTGCATCTGCAGATATAAAATACTGATTTTTGTTTGCATACTTAAAATTCTTACCCGCAAGCGCTCCTGCAAAAGCAATTTCAGGAACATTTTCCGGAAGCGGCATAACAGCCGCCAGTGTATGGGCAGGCGGCCCGCCGATGAAAATGCTGACCCGCAGAACGCAATTTTTTTCCAGAGCCTTTTTGTGATGATTGCCAATCCCCCGGTGCAATTGATAATGAAGCCCGATCTCACTCCCTGGATCATAGTCATTTCCTGACAACTGAATCCTGTACATGCCTAAGTTTGAACTGAAAATAGACTCTGTTTCGGGGTCTTTGGAAAAAACCTGGGGCAGCAGAATAAATGCCCCGCCATCTTTGGGCCAGCATTTGATCATGGGAAGGTCCTGAATAATACATTTGTTTTCCAAAACACTAGGTTTGAATGCTTTTAAGGGCAAAGAATGGTATAATGCCGGCAAAGCTTTTAACATTTTTCCGGGAGATTTAACAAGCGAACCCGTGTCTGATTTAATATCCACAAGGGCTTTTACAGATGCAAGTTGGGGTTCAAAAATTTTTTGTGTTCTCTCCCAGGTACCAAACAGATTTGAAACAGCAGGAAATTTACTATTTTTAACATTGGAAAACAAAACTGCCGGGCCATTGACATTAAACACCCTTCTTGTAATTTCAGCCATTTCCAGGTCAGGATCAACCGGGTGCTGGATTTGTACAAGTTCACCTTGTTTCTTCAAGAAATCTGTGCACTGCCTGAGGCTTGAAAATTTCATGACAGGCTATTTAGCATAACCCCATTCTTTCAGCCGATTATAGGCATACTTGGAATATTTATTGGGTTGATAATTGATCATTTTTAAATAGGCCATGTAATTGTTTGCTGCAGGCTTGGTGTCACCCTTTTTATCAAGACAATATCCCTTGTAAAATTTCATCTGCGGATTACCGGGTAACAATTCATCACATTTGCTGAAATCCTGATATGCGTTGTCATATTTTTTAAGTTCATTGTTTGCAATCCCAGCGAGATAGTAGCCCTGAACCTCTGTGGGATACAGCTTTTTTGCCGTGTCGGCATAGGGTAGCGCCTGTGCCGGTTTTTTCCTGATCATCAGGCATTTTGCCATTAAGACATGAGCTGTATAATCCTCTTTTAATTTATTAATCGATTTTTTAAAACTATTCTGTGCTTTATCATATTCTTTTTTGGCCAGATACTTTTCTCCCTGCTGCAAAAGTTCTATGCCGCCTCTTTTGGCCCGTAAAGAAGCGATATTATCCATATATCTGTCACGGTTCAAAGAATATCCTTTTGTATGGCGGTAGACACCTTTTTCTCTTTGAACAGCAGAATTTAATCGTTCCGCACTCATTGGATGGGTTGAAAATAGCACCTGGGCATAGCTTGGGCTCTCTTTATGCAGGGATTCAAGCATTCCCATGAGCCCCACAAACCCTTTGGAAGGATACCCTGCTTTAACCATGTACTCATTACCAAGAAAATCCGCTTCTCTTTCATTATCCCGACTGTACCTGGACAAGAGCAATCCCTGGCTCAACATGCCAAGCTGTTGCGCCATTTGGCCGAAGCCTGCCCCTTGTGTACTGGCTGCGATGGATAAGCCGCTCACAAGCAGAGAGGAAAGCTGGCCTTTAGACATCTGCTCTGCCGCATGTCTTGCATTAACATGACCCAGCTCATGACCTAACAAAGAGGCCAGTTCTGCCTCATTATCAAGTTTTAATAAAATTCCCCTTGTAATGGCAATGGTGCCTCCGGGGAATGCATATGCATTAATATATATGGCATTCACACATTGAAAATTATAGGGCATATTCGGTCTGTGAACATTTGGCAGCAAGCCTTTACCAACTTTAGATATATATCGATTGATGTAACCATCCTGGGTAACACCATAATCTGAAGAAAACTGAAACGGTGCCTGCTGTTTATCAATTCCGATCTCCTGCTGCTGGGAAACCATCATCAATTGTTTTTTTCCTGTAACAGGATCAACGGCACACCCGGTAAAAAATATTGGGGCTGCAATGGATGTGGACACGGCTGCCGAGTATTTTAAAAATAACCTTCTTGAAATCTTATTCGTTACTATTGAATTATTCATTTTTCTTTGCAAATCCTGTCTCTTGTACAGTCCGTCAGTTTATAGGAATGGAGATTAATGGCTTTTTATAAACAGGCTGATTATTAATAAAATAAGGCCGACTCCAAGTAAAAAACAAAAAAATGGCAGGTCATAAATCAAAAAATCCAGTGAATCCTGTATAACGATAACATCTATCAGTGTAATGATAGACTCAGAAGTATCTTCTCCTATCATTCTTGAGATCGTTAAATCAGCCCAGAAATTTTTAGCTGCCATAAATTTCGAAATTCCACTGAAAAGACCTAAAAAAAGGCCCCCCAGCAGGGAGTAAATCCCGAGTCTCATTGTCATAGTATTTTTTCCTTATCCCTGATGATAAAAAATAGTTTTAATGCTGCCTCAATATATTCTGCAAGCATTGCTCAAGTCAAACTATTTTCCCGGACAAATCGCAAGTATAATTCAAATTACTTTCAAGATGGTTTGATTCTGTTAGTTTTCTTTTAAGAAAGAAAACTGAATGTGAAATTAAATTTGCAATGGTTCTCAATCTATTGTATGGTTATTTTAACTGAATTGACCGGGATATCCATACCGTTCAAGTGATTTCATGAATCAGAGAAAAAAATGAATAAAAATACCAGTCCTGTAAAAATTCTTGTAATTGATGATGAGGCAGCGATTCGACACAGCTTTGCCGATTACCTGGAAGATCGGGACTATGAAGTTATGACTGCTGAGAACGGCCGCATCGGACTTGAACTCATTGAGCGCGAACTGCCCCAGTTGGTACTGGTGGATCTAAGGATGCCGGAAGTGGACGGTCTTGAGGTGCTCAAAAGAAGCGGGGAATTTGCACCTGATATACCAAAAATTGTTGTTTCCGGAGCAAATCGGATTGGCGATGTGGTTCGGGCGTTGAGGTATGGGGCATGGGACTATGTGGTAAAGCCTGTGAAAGACCTGTCCATACTGGAACATACCGTACAAAATGTTTTGGAAAAAGCACAACTGCTTCAGGAGAACCGTGACTATCAGGCGCACCTGGAAAAGCTGGTGAAGGAACGAACGCAAAAGCTTGACCAGACCTTTAAAGCATTACAGGAAAATGAAAAACAATTGCGCCAGTCCCAGAAAATGGAGGCCATTGGAACCCTTGCCGGTGGCATCGCCCATGATTTTAACAATATTTTATCCAGCATTTTCGGCTATTGCCAGCTGGCTAAAATGGATCTTGATGACCCTGAAAAAACGAACAGGCACATAAATCAGATCGTAAAAGGCGGCCAACGAGCAACAGAACTGGTGCAACAGATTTTGACATTCAGCAGGCAGACTGAACAAAAAAAGAAACCCCTTAAACTGTTCCTGATCGTCAAAGAAGCCATAAAATTCTTACGGTCCTCAATACCCACTACCATTGAAATACAGGAAAAAATTTCATCCAAAGCAACCGTGCTGGCAGATCCGACCCAGGCACACCAGATCGTCATGAATCTTTGCACAAACGCCTATCATGCAATGCATGATTCAGGAGGGACTTTAACTGTAGAGTTGACTGATGTTGAAATTATACCACAGGATCAATTATTGGCACGCAGCGTCATACCAGGCGATTATATCAAACTTGAAATAAGAGATACAGGCCATGGTATGGATAAAAAAACCCTGGAGAGAATATTTGACCCCTATTTTACCACAAAACAATTAGCGAAAGGCACGGGTCTGGGATTAGCTGTGGTTGACGGCATTGTCAAAGGCCATAATGGATTTATAAAAACTTTCAGTGAAATAGGCTGTGGTTCCACGTTTCAGGTATTCCTGCCAGTCATTAAAAAAAAAAGTCCCCTTGGTTCTCCAGAGAAAAAACAAACGAATCTGTCCAAAGGGACAGAACACATTATGCTTGTGGATGATGAAAAGACTATCCTTGAGGTATTCAAGGGTATACTGGAAAAACAAGGATATAAGATTACAACTTTTAAGGACGGGTTATCTGCATTACAGGCCTTTACAAACGCCCCTGGTCTTTTTGATCTTATCATCACTGATATGACGATGCCGAAGATGACGGGAGATGAGCTTTCTGCCCGGATCTTAAAAATTCGTAAAGATTTGCCGATTGTTATTTGTACGGGATTCAGTGACACTTTTACTGAGGATATGGCCCAAAAGATGGGTATCCGTAAATATGTTCTAAAACCGATAAGTGGTCAGGAACTGTCTGTTATAATCCGTGAGCTGCTGGATGGAGAAAAGATTAATAAAAAGGAAACTTTATGCCGTTCCGACATGTAGTAGATGATAATAAAGATATTGTAATCTTGAAAACTATTGGGAAGGTGTCTGTATCAGATATCATTACTGAAATCAAAGAAGCGATAACAACCAAACGTGGAGATGGCATCACAAGACGTCTGATTGATATGAGAGACCAGAAATTTTCTTTTAGCCTTGAGGATGCACAAAAAATTCTGGGTGCTCTGAAAATACAGGCCAAGGTGCTGCGTCCAAGAAAGATCGCCATCGTATTCCAGGAAATTCCCGATACCTTTGATTTTGATAAAATAAAATCATTTCTTACGTCTCCAATCCTGGAGATAGGTATCTTTACCGATAAGACAAAAGCCATAGAATTTTTCAACAAAGTTTCACAAGAAAAAAAGGACACTAATGACCCTCCTAAGGCAGTGTGGACACTTAATCCTGAAAAATAAAACCCTATCCATATTATAGCCATGACAAATGAAAACATACTAAAAAAAGTGGGCTTTGCATCCTTTATCATGATGGCATCCGTGTTTGCCAGTCGTGTCATCGGTGTTTTCCGTGAAATGGCCATTGCGGACTTTGGCGGTATAAATTCCGGGGTTGATGCCTATCAGATTGCATTTATCATTCCTGAGATCCTTAATCATGTCGTTGCAAGCGGGTTTCTTTCCATCACCTTTATTCCGATATTTGCTCACTATCTTTCCTTAAACAGGGAAGATGAAGGCTATAAAGTCTTTTCCATTATCATCAATGGTTTTGGATTTCTTCTTGTGGGGTTTATTCTGGTCACGATGATATGGGCACCAGATTTTGTCCACATGTTTGTGCCGGGTATTCAAGATCCCGACACTTTTGCACTTGCCGTAAAGATGACCCGGATTATCATTCCTGCCCAGTTTTTCTTTTTCATTGGCGGACTTCTAATGGCGGTTCAGTTTGCAAAGGAAAAATTTTTCATCCCTGCCCTTGCTCCTTTGATTTATAATTTATGTATCATTCTGGGCGGATTGATTCTGGGTCCTTTCATGGGTATGGAAGGATTTGCCTGGGGAGTGCTGGGCGGAGCATTTATTGGTAATTTTGGACTTCAGCTGATGGGTGCTAAAAAACTGGGCCTTAAATACTACCCTGTAATAAACTTTACTCATCCTGATTTAATAAAGTATATTAAGCTCACACTTCCTTTGATGATCGGTCTTACCATGACATTTTCAACGGAAATCCTTTTAAAATTTTTCGGGTCTTATTTAAATGAAGGCAGTATTGCCGCCATGAATTATGCCCTCAGAGTGATGTTTATTCTTGTGGGACTTTTTGGTCAGGCCATCGGGGTTGCCTCCTATCCTTTCATGGCAAAACTTGCCCAGAAAGGCGATATCTCTGAATTAAACAGATTATTAAACAAAACATTAAAATTTATTTTTCTGGTCATACCCTTTTCTATTCTTTTTATTGTTTTAAGCCATGAAATCGTGACCATTCTCTTTCAAAGAGGTCAGTTTGATGCCCAGGCGACTTTCTTAACTGCTGGAATTTTGCAGTTTTTCATGGTGGGTGCCTTTGCCTTTTCAGCTCAGAATATTGTTTCCAGGGGATACTATGCCATGCAAAACACACTTTTCCCCGCTATTTTTACAAGTCTGTGTGTTATCGCCACCCTTCCGTTAATTTTCCTGCTCATGAAAACAATGGGACCAAAAGGGGTGGCATTAGGGTTGTCCCTGTCTGTTATCATTCAGGCATTTGTCTTGTTTGAATGCTGGAGCAAAAAAAGTTTAAATTCTGAAAGAAAAGCGGTTTATCTCTTTTTTCTTAAAATGCTTCCCATCAGCCTGCTGATTGGCTGCATTCTTTTTATTACTGCTGCTGGTGCAAGAAACTTCATTGATCATTCCACCTTTGCAGGTTCATTTATCATTATTTGTCTTATCGGGATTGAATTTTTATTTTTATTTTTTTCAACCGGATTTATTTTTAAAATTCCAGAAATACATATTCTTTTTGAAACCATTTATTTAAGGCTTTTCCCATGGATAAAAAAATCACCTTAGTTGCAAAAAAAATTAAAGATTCAAAACAATTGATTGTCTTTACCGGTGCCGGAATTTCCACGGAAAGCGGGATATCAGATTACAGGAGCCAGGGAGGCATATGGGATAAATTTCAACCGGTATACTTTGATGAGTTTATGTCTTCTAAAGCATCAAGAATAAAATATTGGGAACAGCGGATTGACATGGAAAAAAGCCTGTGTGCGGCCAAACCCAATTCTGGTCATAAAAGCCTTGCTAAATTGCATAATCTTGGAATCCTAAAAGCTTTGATCACCCAGAATATTGATGGCTTACATGAAGAATCAGGTATTCCAAAGGAGAAAATTATTGAGCTTCACGGCAATACCCGGCGTGTCAGATGCATGACCTGTAAAAAACTGATTTCCTGGGAAGAGGCTAAAGAGATGATAGATGCAGGAGACAAGGCACCAGAATGTTCGTGCGGTGGTTTTTTAAAGCCGGATACGATTTCTTTTGGTCAGGCCATGCCGGTTGAACAAACCCAAAGAGCTGCCATGCTGTCAAGCAAAAGTGACGTTTTTATTGTTGTAGGCTCCACTCTTCTGGTACAGCCGGCAGCATTGATGCCTGAATATGCGAAAAACGGCGGTGCATTCCTTGTCATCATCAACCTTTCTGAAACACCCTATGACAAGGTATGTGATGTGTTGATCACGGGTAAGGCAGGCGATGTCCTGACAAAAATCATGAAACAGGTCATCAAACTTTAAATTTCTTCATTAACGCCATAAAATTTTCAGCCATTGTTAAAAGGGCTGTTGCATTATCATTGAGTTTATCGCTGCTCTCCTGAACCTGCCTGGATCCTTCTTCTACCACTGTGATTTCTTTTGCAATTTCAGCAGCAACACTTGCCCCTTCACTCACATTATTATTCACCTCAGATATTTCAGATGAAACATCATTGATATTTTTAGTAATTTCCCGGGTGGTTACATTCTGTTCTTCCACAGCGGCTGATATACTTGACATGGCTTCATCAGACTCTTTTACAATGCTTGCAAGCCCGGAAACTTTCTGAGTCACTTCTTTGGATTTTTCTTTAATCCACCGTAATTTTTCATCTGCCTGCAAAGTTGATTCATTGGTTTCACTGGCAAGCTCGGTGATTTCCTGGGCAACAACAGCAAACCCTTTTCCAGCCTCCCCTGCCCTTGCAGCTTCAATTTTGGCATTCAGAGCCAGCATGCTGACCTGTTCGGAAATGGCTCGAATTTCATCGGTCACGATATCCACATCATTTGCCCTTTCCCCCAACTCATCCACCACCTGGGCGATGACCTCAAACCCTTCAACAACCTGTTCGGTAATTTCTTTGGAAGAGGTGACATTCTGAGCAATCTCACTGACAGTTGCACTCATCTCTTCAATAGCCGAGGCAATGGCATTTAAGGTATCTGTTGATTGTTCCATGGACGTTGCTATGGATTGGTTATTACTGCTCATCTCTTCTGCTGCTGCAGAAACTGTGGTTGCTTTTTCAGATGCATCTGTGCTGGCAGTATTGAGATTTTCTGAAATATGGCTGAGTTCGGATGCAGAACTGGATATAACACCAGAATTTTCTACAACCTGTATGATCATTTTTCTTAAATCTTTAGTTACCAGATTAATTTTTGCAAGAATATAGTTTATTTCATCCCCTTCTTCGACATCATAGGTATGGGTAAAATCTTTCTGTCGCAGATTTGAAGTGGCCGCAAGAACCATATGAATTTTTTTGTTCACCAGAAAATGGAAAAATAACCAGATAAAGAGAATAATGACAACAAGCCCTGCAACCCCGATAACAATACTGATCATCTTGCCATCTGCAATAGCCTGTTTAACAGCCATTTCAGAAGAAAATACAGAAATTCCACCCAATACTTTTCGTTTTGAACCATGACAGTGAAAGCATCTTTGTTCATTTAAAATAGGTTCATTTTCTACTAAAAATGGTGTTCCGGCGAAAGATACATGAAATGATTGATCAGAGGCATGGCCGTTTTCCAGCATGGAAGATATATCCTTTTTTGAATCCTGATCTAAAAAATCATCCATTTTCTTACCCACTGAATTGATATCGGTACTAAATGACACCACACTATTAAAATCATAGACAAACACTTTAAGATCTTTAATCTGTTCATTTAAGCGTTTAAACTGTGTTCTGACGGTATCATTATCTCCACTGGCCAAGGCATCGAACATGCCGCCCTCAACAGCCCGGGCAAGCATCTTATTCTGGGCCTTCATCTGAGTCTCACCGGACTTCATCTGAAATGAAATATTATACCAGAGGTTTGCAAACACCACGACAATCACTATAATAGATACCGGAATCAACAGCCGGAGCCATAGTCGCCGATTTACTAATTTAAATATTTTATCAAACATATTCTTAGACTCTCCAACCTATTTTAATGTGCACCGCCAAATAAAAGTGGCTTAAAATCAAAGGCTTCTATCCTGTCTTTACTATGGCAGGTATTACAATTTTCCATACTGATTTCCCGGGTAATTAAATCCGGATCTTCGCTTTCCGCATGGAGACTGCCTGGGCCATGGCAGACTTCACAGCCCGCATCTTTTAATTGTGGCGTTTTTTCTTCTGAGACAAATCCGCCTTTTTTACCATATCCTGTTGTATGACACTCGAAACAGGACTGATACTCTTCAGGCGTCAGCTTTTTTTCCATTTTTTTTATGCTGTCAAAAGATTTAGCCTTTTTGGAATATTTCATATAATTGGAATACTCGTGTTCATGGCAGTCCTTGCATACCTCTGAGCCGACATACATATTGTCCTCTGCAAAACTGCTGCTGATACAAAATGAACACAAAAATAATAACCCAATAATAATATATTTTTTCATTTTATCCCTTTTTTAAAACCTATTCTGATTTTTAAACTTACTCAGCATCCTTTTGGAATAAGTAAAGATAACATAATAGAGGGGTTTCTTAAAATCAAGAATTTTTTAAGTATTTTCATAAGTTAACCAAAACTCTGACCTGGTTTCCGGCCTTGTTTTTAAAGACAAGAAACTGATGTTTTTTCCCATACAGATATAAATCCCGAGTGACTTTTACATCCTGTT
>Ga0164315_10003337_pt1 | contig 12455 bp, 15 predicted proteins | sample GuaBasSedimGuay6_FD_113737 | JGI IMG/M metagenome (GOLD analysis project Ga0164315, IMG submission 113737) | Subseafloor sediment microbial communities from Guaymas Basin, Gulf of California, Mexico - Guay6, Core 4569-2, 0-3 cm | ecosystem: Environmental > Aquatic > Marine > Hydrothermal vents... | reverse complement strand
GGATGACACTGTTTTTGTGCACACCTCTGACATTCAGCTTCTGGATGACGACACCGTTAATCTTGTTCTTGAGTGGCAGCCGGATATACTGCTGGTCGGCGGTCCGCCGCTCTACCTTGAACAACTGAGTTCGGAGTTGCGTAACAGGGCCTGGCAAAACGCAGTGCGGTTGGCCGGCTCAGTGGATGTACTGATTCTCGACCACCACCTGATGCGAAGCCGTGAAGGGCTGCAGTGGCTGGACAGGCTTTTATCCGAATCCGGCCGCCGGGCCCTCTGTGCGGCTGATTTCATGAGAGCACCGCGCTGCCTTCTTGAGGCTGAAAGAAAAACGCTTTATGACGAAAGCCAGGTCCCATTGGGATGGCATCAGGATTATGCGGAGGGGAAGGCCACCACGAGAGGCTTTCAAGCATATTGCTGATAGTTTAGCATTAAGCTTCGGGATTTTCATTCATGGAACTAAAATATCATCCATATCATCATCCTTAAAGCGCAGATGACCATAAAGAAATTCTACAGGATTATGCCACAGAAAGGAGACTTTATGGAAGGAAATGGAAAAGGCGGGGTGGTGGGAAATCCAGCAAAGTCAGAAGGTCTGACTCTTCAGGATCCGGATACACGACATCACCGAAGCCGATGTCAATCCGCATCTTCGACAATTCTCTCGGCTTGAATAGAGCCACAATATCAAAAGCGAGCCCATCGGTTGCCACAGCATGGTATTGGAGCAGTTCGTTGAATGGTCTCCGGTCACGTTTTGCCCGGTTGAGGAGGCGCTGGCGCACAGACGCGGACATGTTTTTGGGAGGCGTCATACCGTGGCCTCAAGATATGGCCTCATTACCATTGCGACCCGGCAGATTTTTGCATAATCCAGCAGTTCGATGGGTTTGAACTTCTTTCGTTCTTTATAAAGCTTTAACGCTTCGAGTACCACATCCATTCCGATCTTATTTCGAAACTTGAAGCAGTCAGCCAGGGTTTTCTCGGGACTATAGATTTTGACAGAGACGCTATCAATCAGATGCACTTCGGTGCCGGAGTTGTATGCTTTATTCGAAAATCTATGGGCCTGGATGGGAGGATAATAGAGTGAAGGTACGCGTGAGCTCCTTGGCACTGCCACGGAAACAGCGTGTGATGCCATGCTCGATGGCCTCGCTCATTCGAAGCTGGCCACCGTGCTTGCGGAATATGTCTTCAGGTCCCTTTTTCATTTCTGGATACAGACAAAATGACTCCACTTGTTTATAAGTGGCAACAATATGTCTGATTAATGGATTAAAATCAAGATAAATTTAAAAATCTCGGGAGCACAGTATTGAATTAAGTATCGAGTAGGGGTCTGACAGTCCGTGTTTCATCAGCATCTGAAAGCGCTTCCAGGGTCGGTTCCACTGCCGCCAGAGGATGCACCGCAGCCGGTGACGTAACCACTGATCCAGTTCATCTGCAAATCCCCGAAACTCTGTTAATCGGAAATAGTTGCTCCATCCCCGAAGAACCGGATTGAGATCCTTTTGGATAAACCGCGTAATCGATTCCATCACACGTTCGCCGCTGCGACGACTCGCAACATATATGTTACAAGTGATGACTATTGCTTTCCGCTGCCCCCCCCGGAGCCGCCGGAACCCCCACCAGATCCCCCGGAGCTGCCGGAGCCGCCAGTATCTGATCCGTTCTTCGAACTACCCCCCGTGCCTTCCGAAGTGTTTCCAGGTCCACTGCCGCTGCCTTGGTCGGAACCTGAATCCCCGGGTTTTTCGTCCTGACCTATTTTCTGCGCAAACTGATTTGCCAGTTGATTTGGAGACATTTCGTGGGACCGGCTGTTAAAATTCGAACGTAACTGCTGCATTTCTCTGGCGGCAAATTGGTTTTGAAGTGCCTGAGAAACCACATGGGAAACATTGTCCGGATCGACACCCAGGCGGGCCATGGTCCTTGCCGTCAGAAATGTCTGCAGGCACAGTTCATCGGCCTTGTTTTGTGACATCAGACGGGTGCGGGTCTGTAGTTGTGCCATGATACGCTCGATGTTCTCATCCTGGAGACCGGCTCCCATGCACTGGACAATCGACAGCCCAAGTCTGTTTTGAGTCTTTTCATCCGTCGCTAATTCCTGTGATTTTCGATATGCATAGGCAAAGCGCGACTGTGTCTTCTTCATAGCCTGGACAATGGTTTCATCTGGTTTGTTTTTGGCCATTCCCTCAAACGCTTTGTTCATGACCGGATCAACGGGTAGGCCTGCCTGAATTGTCTCCATGAGCATGTTCTGAACCTGGATGACGTGTCTCTCCGTAAAGCGATGTTTCAGCATGGAGCGGGTCAGCTGGGTTGCATCGTCTTCGGAAATGCCGGCATGAATCATTAGGCGGATGTTGTTTTGTATCTGGAGCGAGGTGCCCTCTATTTCATCTGCCCAGACAGGACACACCCAAAGCATCAGAGCCATCAGTATCAATAGAAGTTTTTTCATAATTTTCCTCCGTTGGTGTTTTGGTTTCTGCTATAACAACGGATGGGGCAACAAAAGGTTACAAATCCGGTGTAAAAATACAGTTTTCAGATCCAAAATCGTCCTTCTCTTTATATCGGCAATCCGGTATAAACGGCTGACTGTCCATGATATAAAAGTAGGTGAATTCCTGGTTGGCGGGAAGGTTTATGCGCCAGGTGTTTTTGGTATGCCTGGTCAGTGGGTGGCGCTGAAATCCGTCCAGCGAACTTGCGAAGAACACCGCCTGACTGCTGGTATCTTTCAGGCATAGTGAAACCTGATTTCCTTTGATATTTTGAGTATGCGTGGCGCATCCCCCAAGAGTCCATGCAGCGAGGATCATAGAAATGGCCAGCCTGCTCATACCGTGTTTCCCACGAAGAGGACCGAGTTTTGACCGCCGAAGTCATCCTGCTCCCTGGTCAATATGGTAGGGTCGGGAAAACTGTCCTGTCCGTTCAATATATAGCTGAATCGGTGTTCGCCTTCCGGCAGTGCCAGTACAATTTCCCAATATCCGCTATTCCCCACCGCTTGCATGGGAACCCTTTGCCAGTCTGTGAAAGTGCCGGTAATTTCTGCACGGGTAACATCCGGTCGATAAATGACAAATCGATTTGGCTGCAGGGTGACTTGAGGAGATGACAGGACAAGAATCAAGACAGCAACGGCTGCTGCCAGGGATGCCGTTACAAGGCTTTTAGGTTGTACCATAAAGGCCCGTATTTTTTCCCATGCCGTCGTGGTTGCAAAGGTGCTTTTGGGGATGTGTGTAACGACTTCTCCTCGAATAAGCATTTCCTGTTTCAGTAAATGCAGTGCTTCATCCGCAGTCGAAGGCGCATTTTTGAGATGACGAACAAAAGAAATTTTATCATCCATAGTCATTTCGTCATCGATGAACAGACTGGTTAAATGGTCCATTTTATACCTCGTTTTTCAGGATTGATTTTAATTTAATCCGGGCACGATGAATTTTAATTTTGACGTTCGCTTCACTGATTCCAACGATACCGGCAATCTCCCGGTAGGTTAAATTGCTGCTTATTTTCAAGTTCAGGATATCCTGTTCCATGGGCTTAAGGCGCTGCAAGGCTTTCAATACCTCGCGGTAGGTTTCCCTGATCATTAAATCATGTTCATGATCTTGAGCACCATGATCTTCTGTTAACTCCTGTCTTTTTCCATCTCGACTTTTGCGTTTTTCATCGATCATTGCATTTCTTGCAATTTTGAAGAGCAGTGCTTTGCACCAGGCACTCGATCGATATCGAGCCAAAAGTCGTGTGAAGCTCTCCTGTTGAATATCCGATGCTAAATAGTAGTCACCAGTCATGCGCATGAGGTACGCAAACAAGCTGTTTTTGTGTTCGATGTAAAATTGATTGAAGAGCTTCACCTTGAATCCATAACGTTTCAACGATAAAAAGGTTACAAAAACAAATAAAGAGGTCAGGTTTCCAGAAAACCTGACCTCTTTATTTGTGTATATAGCAATGGCCGAAGCGATTTCGGAACGTTATTTTGACAAACGCTATAAATAGCATCATCATGCCGAATTTATAAGAATAGGTTCTTCTTGTCTATCCTAAGTTGAGCGATTGTCGAGGTTGCCGCAGCTACAAGGAAGATGCTGTTTCGCTATAGTGAACTATGCGGTATGGCATCTGACGCCGTAGATGCGGTAAGGTCGGCAATCGCTCATCTTAGGTCTATGTTTTGCGCGACAGCAGGACCTTCTCGATGAATGGGTCGATATCTCCATCCAGGACGGCGTTGACATTTCCGATGTCGAGATTCACCCGATGATCTTTGACCATCTGGTACGGATGCAGCACGTAAGACCGAATCTGGTTGCCCCATGCAATGTCATCCTTGTTTTGGTGAAGTTGTTGCTTTTTTTCTTCCTGCTTCTGCTTTTCAACCTGATAAAGGCGGGCCATCAGTACTTTCATGGCCATCTCCCTGTTCCGGTGCTGCGATTTTTCCTGCTGGCACTGGACGGCGATTCCTGTGGGCATGTGTGTGATACGGACAGCACTGCTGGTTTTATTGACGTGTTGCCCCCCGGCGCCGCTTGCACGGTAAACGTCAACTCTCAGGTCCTTGTCTTCGATGTCAATGGAAATGCTGCTGTCCAGTTCCGGGTAGACAAAGACGGATGCAAAGGATGTATGACGCTTACCGCTGGCATTGAAGGGCGAAATGCGGACCAGCCGATGCACACCGCTCTCGGAACGCATGTAACCAAAGGCAGATTCCCCCGCTGCTGTAAATGTGACGCCTTTGATCCCGGCCTCATCGCCTGGCTGGTAATCGATCACATTGAGTTTATAGCCTTTTCTCTCGACCCACCGTGAGTACATCCTGAAGAGCATTTCAGCCCAGTCCTGCGCTTCAGTGCCACCGGCACCCGCATTGATGGAAACAATGGCGTTTTTTTCATCGTCCTCACCATCCAGCATGAGTTTGAGGGAAAGAGCCCGGGCTCGGTCCTGGATATCGGCGATGGACCGGGTTACCTCGTCGACGGTATCCGCATCGGATTCTTCGATGGCGAGGTCCATCAGAATATCGCACTCTTCGAGATCTGATTTCAGTTCGGTGTAGATCGTTATTTTATCCGTGAGGGACGTGCGCTCTTTTAAGATAGCGGTTGCACCGTCAGGGTTATCCCAAAACCCTTTTCCTGCAAAAGTGGTTTCGATTTCTTTGAGACGTTTTTCTTTTCCTTCTATGTCAAAGATACTCTTTCAGGTTTTCCAGCTGCAGTTCAAGATTCTTAATGGCCTGTTTTAGCTCAAGTGACATAATTATTTCCTCCTAAATTTCTTTCTGATCGATTTGATTCGGTTTGTTTGTTCCCGCAGTATAATAACCATTGCGGCAATAATACAAGAAATGGCAAACATGTCTCCAAACCGGACATAGGGTGTCTGTCCGCTCATAAAGGGGATATCTTCTCCTATGATGGCATCTTCAAAAAGCGGTGTCTCTGAAACAACCCTTCCAATCGGATCGATAAATCCGCTGATGCCGGTGTTGGCGGATCTTACAAGCGCTCGTCGTGTTTCAACAGTTCTGAAAATCGCCATGGAAAAATGTTGATAAGGGGCACTCGTCTTGCCATACCAGGCATCGTTGGTGATGTTGATGAGCAGCTCGGCCCCGTTTTGTACGGCGACTCGGGACAGAAACGGAAAAATGAGCTCATAGCAGATCAGTGCCCCTATCTTATGCTTCCCCCAGTCGAGTGTGTCGCCAACGGACCCGGTGGAAAAATCTCCCACATGTTTGACCAATTTTCCCAGAAAAGGAAGCCATCGTTTCAAAGGAACATATTCACCAAAAGGAACGAGGTGTGCCTTGTCGTATTCATCGGCAATAATCCCATCGGAACGGACTAAAAATGCACGGTTGTAGTATTGAATCTGTTTCGCTTCTCTTTTATAGGCCGGGCTTCCAAGCAGGATATCTGTTTCGCCGGACTGAATTCCTTCGACAACCATTTTTGTCAGGGGACCGTGGTTGGCAAAATAGAACGGCATGGATGTTTCCGGCCAGACAATGAGGTCCGGCCGATGGGACGGCTCTGTTTTCGACAGTTCGAGATACTTCTCTATGGTCGATATTTGATATGCCGGATCCCATTTTTTTGTCTGATCTATATTCCCCTGAACAATAGCGATCCTTTTATGCGGTGCCCGTGCTATCTTGTCTTCCATCGTGGGAATTCGCCACGCACCGTAGCACCAGACCGCCCCGATCATTCCGCCGACCATAAGGGAATAGGTTAATATCTGCTTGTTATCTGTTTTTTGCCCTTGCCAGTCTTGCTTGATAACATGCTGATACAGGAGGAACAGCAGCCCATTTGACATCAATATCAGGAAAGATATCCCGTAAACACCTACTATATCTGAAATCTGTATGATGTGCAACGCGTTATATTGCGTGTGACCTATGAGTTCCCAGGGGAATCCACCGAAAAGGAGAGACCGGATAAATTCGAGCGAAACCCATAGTGTCGGTACTGTAAAAAGCAGTGTGGTAATAGACTTGCCAATGCATGTGATTGCCATTGAAAAAAATCCGACATAGATTGCCAAATATGATGACAAGAGTAAAAGAATGCCCATGCAGATAAGCACCGGAAATGGGCCATAGGTGTTCAAGAAGGGAACAAACCAGTACAAAAGAGTCAGATAGTGGACAATTCCGGTTAGGAAACCGATTCGAAGGCCATCGAAAGCAGACAGGTTTCTCAAGGCAGCCAATAAGGGTACCAGTGCAAACCAGGCCACGGCACCTTTTCCGATCACGGGAAAAGAAGCCGTCAGCAACAGGCCGCTCAAGCAGGCGTATGCCACACGAGTGATACCGATGGGTTGTTTTAAGCGGGTCATGTCCTGTATGCCTATATAGCAGAAATCAAAAGGTGGCAATGGCATTTCTCCTATTGACCTCCCGAGTGCAATAAATTAAGATATATTTTTCGTTCAATTTCCTGCCCTATCGATAGCTTTGGCTGGACATACTGTATTGGGCATGTATTTCAACACCTCACGATTCTATTCTTTAAGGGGATTTCAGATGATGCGTTCAGAAGAAGAATTGGAAAGGTATGGTACCATTGGCCGCCTTGTTGAACTGATTCATAAAATGTCCGAAGACCGTTTGAGGGAACTTCTGAAACAGCTGGAAACAGAGATCCCGGAAAAAAGTATTGGTGAAAGTGAGCGGAAGCATGTCCGCGTAGACTGTTTCGTCAGTGTTGATTACACCGATTCGGAAAGGGTTTTTAAAGACTATATTGAAGACATCAGCACGAGTGGTGTTTTTATTAAAACCCGAGAAGCTTTCTCTGTTGGGGAAGAGATCGTTCTATCCATGTCGCTTTCCAGGGACGGGAGTGCATTTAAAATACCGGCCACTGTTGTCCGTGCTGCGCCGGATGGCATCGGCGTCAGATTTAAAACCACAAGTCAGGTGCAGGAAGCCATCATTGAATCATTGATAGAGAGCGTCAACACACAAAAAGACCTTGGAGCAGAAAAGTCATTCAATCCATCCTAATAAGAAGATGTCATTATGCCAAATAAAAAAAAATCCCAGGCAGATATAGACTGGGAGACCCGAACCTTGTGTTTGGATGAGAGTTGCATCGGTGTGATCGGTCCGGATGGCCAATGCAACGAATGTGGCAAACCGTACGAAGGCTTTGAATATAGAGCGACCGATACAGTGGAGACGGATGTTCCCGATGAGAGCGATCTTGAGGTCGAGAATTCGACTGAAGCCGTGTTTGATACGGATTGGGAGAACCGGACCTTGTGTGTCGATGAAAGCTGCATCGGTGTGATCGGTCCGGATGGCCGATGTAAAGAATGTGGGAAACCATACGAGAAAAACGGATAGACCACAATTTTTACTAACACCGCTGCTGAAAGGGGAGGTGTTTAAAATGCTCAGACTGGGATCAGAGCCGGAAAATATGAGGGAAATGGAACTGGACGATATTTTTATCTCAAGGCTTCAGCTTCTTATCATCATGACCAAGTCATATTTGAGCAAATATCCCCTTGGCAATTATCGTGAACACAGCATCCTGGAGAACGCTGAGTTTGTAAAAGTCGATGCTGTGGGGTTGGCAGAGGATATCGCGTTTTTTGGATGGGATGAAAACTCTCAAGATGGGTTGAAATTCGAGCCTGTTTTTTATCAGAGAGTTAAACTGCTGGCGATCATGGCTGAAGCTTTTGCCAAAGGGCATTCTCTTGAAGAGCATAAGCAGGAGGCGCTCGAGAAAAACCTAAATAAGATTTGTGAAACCATTACTTTTAGTAAAACCATCAGTGATATGCAGTTTCTAAAAGTTGCGTGAGGCTACCATTATAGCAAACGTGAAAATAGCTATTGTCGATGAAGACGTCATCGTCAGAGATTTTATTGCTGGCACGTTAATGTACAGTGTCAACAGAGAGATTCTGACATTCGACAACGGGTTCGATGCCTGGATTTCTTTTGAGGAGTCAGGATTTCCCGATATGATCATTGCGGATGTCAACCTGCAGAAAATTGACGGCCTTGCGTTGGTGCCCAAGGTAAAGGAAGCCAGTCCAAGAACGGTCGTTGTGCTTTTCTCAGATTTGCCGGGAAATGAAATAAAGGCGAAGGAACAGGGGTCTGATGCATTTTTAGCAAAACCATTCGGCGTCAATGAACTTTTCAGCCTGGTCCAGACCTTTGTGGTTGAGCAGGACCCTGCAGGTGATTCTTCCACTCCCGGTTAAAAACCTTACGGGATTGTCGATCTTATGGCATCTACGGTGTCAGATGCCATACCGCATAGAATACTATTTTAAGGCCATCCATGTCTGCGCTACAGCACGAAGACCCGAGAATTGCCGACCTGGTTCATAAGGAAGCTCGGCGTTTGGAAGAAACGCTCGACCTCATTGCGGCTGAGAATCATTCGCCCCCGGCCATTATGGAAGCCCTCGGATCCGTATTCAATACCAAAACCATCGAAGGGTATCCAGGCCGACGATACCATGCCGGTTGTGTCAATGCAGATGCCGTGGAGCGTCTGGCGATTTCCAGAGCAAAAGCGCTTTTCACCGCGGAGCATGCAAACGTGCAACCGCATAGCGGGACATCTGCCAATCTTGGGGTTTATTTTTCAGTTCTCGATATTGGAGACAGAATTCTGTCCATGACCCTTTCACACGGTGGCCACCTTTCTCATGGTCATCCTGTTTCGATTGCCGGGAAGTGCTTTGAGATTCAACACTATGGTGTCGATCGAGAAACCGGATTGATCGATTATGAAGCCCTGACATCTCAGGCAAAGGCATTTAAACCCAAGATGATTGTTGCGGGTGCCAGCTCATATCCACGATTGATAGATTATGAAAAAATAGCTGAGACGGCGGCATCGATTCAGGCACACTTTATGGTCGACATGGCTCATGTCGGAGGTCTGGTGGCCGCCAGGGTAATTCCAAGCCCTGTACCCGTCGCCGATTTCGTTACGTTGACATGTTATAAAACAATGATGGGCGGAAGAGGTGGCATTATCCTATGCAGGAAGGCGTTTGCGAAACAAATCGACAAATCCGTATTCCCCGGTTGTCAGGGAACCAGCGCCGTCAACAGTATTGCAGCCAAGGCAGTGATTTTGAAGATAGCCATGGGAAAACCCTTTGCAGCTATTCAAGAAAAAACCATCGATACGGCTCAGGCCTTGTCTGAACGATTCATCAAGAAAGGGTATCGTGTTTTAACCAATGGAACCGATACCCACCAGGTTATCATCGATGTCGCATCAAGGGGGAGTGATGCCGGCCTGGTGGAAAAAGCACTGGAAAGATCAAATATTGTTCTCAACAGGAATGTCCTGCCGGGGGACGAGCAAAAACCGGGCGCGATCAGTGGTATCCGCATGGGCACAGCTGCCATGGTGGCTCGAGGTATGGGAAGGGCGGAAGCAGGCATTGTCGCAGATCTTATCGACAGGGTGATTATCCATGTTACACGGCCCGAAGTGATCCTTTCGGTCAAAAAGGAGGTAGCTTCGTTATGCCACCGATTTCCCGTCTATCAGGCTCCGGTATAGCGAGCGGCAGGATCGGTTCAGGTACTCCTTGCCGGTTGATTAAATAGCCAGTCTCACATAAAGTGAATTCCCACAGACCGCCAAGACAACCCAGCTTGAGTTTGCGGATAACCGGTTAATCTAAACTGAGCGTTTCTAATTTTAATGAGGAAAATCAGCCAATGACAGCGCCCGTCGAAGCTCTGAAAGTTGAAAGTCTGCACAAAAGTTTTGGACAGATAGCCGTCTTGAAGGGGATATCTTTCGAGGCAAACGAACAGGATGTCATCTCAATATTAGGAAGTAGCGGTTCCGGAAAGAGTACACTTTTGCGATGTATCAACCTGCTGGAGACACCTACATCGGGAAAGGTATACGTACATGGTGAACTGATCAACATGCGTGATCTGACCTCGGGCGAGAGAAGGCCTGTGGATCGAAAACAGGTGGAGCGCATTCGATCGAAACTGGCAATGGTTTTTCAGCAGTTCAATTTATGGGCTCACATGACGGTGATGCAAAATGTTATCGAGGCGCCGGTGCATGTGTTGAAACTGTCCAAGCAGGAAGCCAAAGAACGGGCAGAACGTCTTTTAAACCGGGTCGGGATGTACGAACACAGGGACTACTACCCAGCGCATCTTTCCGGAGGCCAGATGCAGCGTACGGCCATCGCAAGGGCGCTGGCCATGGAACCGGATATGCTGCTTTTTGATGAGCCTACGTCGGCCCTGGATCCGGAACTGGTGGGAGAGGTGCTTAAGGTTATGAGAAGCCTGGCGGAGGAAGGCCGCACCATGCTGGTTGTCACGCATGAAATGGGTTTCGCACGCGAGGTTTCCAGCCGTGTGATTTTTTTGGACGAAGGACTGGTGGTGGAGGATGGTTCTCCAGATAGTGTGTTTGACAACCCCAGGTCTGATCGGTTCCGCCAGTTTCTTACGGGGACCTTGAAGTAGGAAAAAATTATGTCAGATATCATCGCCTATTTGCCACTTATTATGAAAGGGATGCTGCTTACCGTTGAAGTTGCATTGATTTCACTATTGATATCGGTATTGCTGGGGATGCTGGGCGCCGTTGCCAAACTCTCCAACTCCAGAATAGCCAAAGGGATTGCAGGCATATACACAACAATTATTCGTGGTATTCCTGACTTGGTTCTCATGACCATTCTCTTTTTCGGTGGGCAGATCCTGGTAAACAATATCGGAGAGAAAATGGGGTGGGAATATATCGATGTCAGCCCCTTTATAGCCGGGGTCCTCACCATTGGCTTCGTTTTTGGCGCATATATGACAGAATCTTTCCGAGGGGGTATATTGGCGGTCGCCCACGGTGAAATAGAGGCTGGGTACGCGTTCGGCATGAATCCGGTGCAGGTGTTTGTTCGTATAACGTTGCCGGCCATGGTCCGACATGCATTACCAAGCTTTGGCAACAACTGGTTGGTTTTGACAAAAACAACGGCACTCATATCCGTTATCGGGTTACAGGATATGGTATACAATGCCGGCCTGGCCGGTGGGTCTACCCGGAAACCATTTACATTTTATTGTGTGGTGGCATTTTTGTTTCTCATTATAACGGGCATTTCCGAAATCGGATTGCGCCGGCTAAACAAACGATACAGCGTGGGGGTCCGAAAAGCATAACCCGGGATAGGAGCCAAATGGATATACGGATCATCATAGACAATCTGCCACTCTATTTTGAAGGGCTCTGGACAACGATCATTTTGGTCGTCTCCTCCCTTGGCATCGGGCTCTGCCTGGCGATACCCATTGCTCTTCTGGCAACGGCCAGGAATAAATGGATCAGTTTTCTACCCAAAGCCTATATCTATTTTTTTCGGGGAACTCCTTTACTGGTACAGATGTTTATGATCTATCACGGCGCGGGACAGTTTGAACTGGTTCATGAGAGTTTTTTATGGACCATTTTCAAAGAAGCCTATGCATGTGCGCTGATCGCTTTTGCTCTCAATACTGCCGGCTACACGGGTGAAATATTACGGGGAACTATTGAACAGACCCTCTTTGGTGAAATAGAAGCCGCGAAAGCATGCGGCATGTCCGTACCGATGGTTTATCGGCGTATTATCCTGCCGAGCACCTTCAGGCGGGCATTACCTGCTTATGGCAATGAGGTTATTTTTATGCTTCACGGCAGCGCATTGGCGGGCGTTATTACCATTGTCGATTTGTTTGGTGCCGCTAAGATAGTTAACTCAAGATACTTTGTACCGTTTGAGTCTTTTATCACGGCCGGTCTTTTTTATCTGTGTCTCACCTTTTTGATTGTCTGGGGATTTAAAAGAGCCGAGCGTCATTTTCATGCGTACCT
>Ga0164315_10003336_pt1 | contig 12455 bp, 14 predicted proteins | sample GuaBasSedimGuay6_FD_113737 | JGI IMG/M metagenome (GOLD analysis project Ga0164315, IMG submission 113737) | Subseafloor sediment microbial communities from Guaymas Basin, Gulf of California, Mexico - Guay6, Core 4569-2, 0-3 cm | ecosystem: Environmental > Aquatic > Marine > Hydrothermal vents... | reverse complement strand
CTCAAGGATCCCGAAAAAAGAGTTGCTTACGATCAGCTCGGCGCCAACTGGCAATCGGGTCAGGATTTCAAGCCACCGCCTGACTGGGACCAGGGCTTCGAGTTCCACGGTGGTGAGGTTACCGGTGCGAGGTCCGAGGAATTCAGCGATTTCTTCGAAAGCCTGTTTGGGCAGGGTGGCCACCGTGGCGGCAAGACTTATACACAGCACGAATTTCATGCTCGCGGCGAAGACGCCCATGCCAAAATATTAATCGACCTCGAAGATGCCTATCAGGGTGCCAGCCGCACGCTGACCCTGAAGCATATGGAGATGGGGGCAGACGGTCGGCCGTTCATGAAAGATCGCACCCTGAATGTACGCATTCCAAAGGGAGTGCGTCAGGGCCAGCACATCCGCCTGGCGAAACAGGGCGGTGCTGGGTTCGGCGAGGGCGAAGCCGGTGATCTTTACCTGGCGGTGGAATTTGCACCTCATCCATTATATAAGGTGGAAGGCAAGAACGTTTACCTGGACCTGCCCGTGACTCCCTGGGAGGCAATTTTGGGCTGCAGCGTAAAAGTACCGACACCTACCGGTACGGTTGATTTGAAAATACCGGCAAAATCTGCGGCGGGTCGAAAAATGCGACTCAAGGGTCGGGGCATACCCTCCAAAAACGCCGGCGATCTGTACGTGATACTACAGATCGCACTGCCACCCGCCGATTCCGAGGATGCAAAAAAGGCTTATCATGAATTTGAACAGGCACTCGATTTTAATCCACGTACTGGCCTCGGAGTGTAACCATTATGAAAAAAGATTCGTTGAAATTGCTTTCGGGTGACTTGCTGGAAGAAGACGTGGAATTGAGCCTCGCCCAGATATGTAGGGCCTGTCGCTTAAGCGCGGAGCAGATTGTTGAACTGGTTGACCAGGGAGTAATAGAACCTAGCGGTCGCGAACCTGTCAGCTGGCGTTTCCAGGGCGTCAGTCTGAGGCGAGTCCATTTCACCCAGCGTATGCATAGAGACCTGGGCGTCAATGCTCCAGGAGCCGCGCTGGCGCTGGACCTGCTCGATGAGCTCGAACAATTGAGGTCGCGGCTACGGCGCTTCGAAAAATAGTTTGAAAGTGCAGCAATAAAATCTACTGACAGCGGTTGAATTAGAGATAGCGGACGTCATTTTATAAGACAACTTGAACTTGTCGAGATATTGAAATGACTGACTCATTGCACATAGTTTGCCCGCATTGCAATGCGACTAACCGCATCCCCGCGTCGCGTCTGCAAGAAACGCCCAAGTGCGGCAAATGTCATAACCAGCTGTTTAGCGGACAACCGCTGGAAGTGACAGCGGCCGCTTTCAAAAAGCATATCGAGCGTAACGAGATCCCATTGCTGGTTGATTTCTGGGCGCCCTGGTGCGGACCTTGCAAAATGATGACGCCGGCATTTCAGCAGGCGGCAGCCCAGTTGGAACCCGGGGTAAGATTACTTAAGGTAAATACCGAAGCCGAGCAGCAACTTGGGGCGCAATTCAATATTCGCAGTATTCCAACGCTGGCATTATTCCATAAGGGACGTGAAGTGGCGCGCCAGGCGGGGGCCATGGGGGCGGCAGATATTGTGCGTTGGACTCAAAATGCTGCTGGCACGTTAATCTAAATTCAGCCCAGCTGTCTCCCTGGCAGTTAACGATTGCCGCGAGCGCGCAGGAAGAATTGCGCGGTCATCAGTAAGAATAGAGACACGGCAAGCACCATGGTGCCGATTGCATTGACCTCGGGCGTGATGCCCCTGCGAATCGATGAAAATATGTAAATAGGCAGCGTGGTATTAGCACCTGCGACAAAAAACGAAATAATGAAATCGTCGAAACTGAAGGTAAAACTGAGCAGAAAACCCGCCAGGATGGCCGGGTAAATCTGTGGCAGTGTAACCTGGTAAAAGGTACGCCAGGGTGTTGCATACAAATCCATCGAGGCTTCGATCAGGGCGCGGTCCATGCCGGCGATTCGGGCACGCACCAGTATGATCACCAGCGACATGGTAAATAGCGTGTGCGCTGCGATGACCGAGGCATACCCCATATGAAGTTTCGGTGGCTTCACTCCCTCCGGCCAGATGGACGCCAGCAAAGGGTTCAGGAAATCAAAAACTGTGACCAGCGCTACCAGGGTGGCGATGCCGATAACGATGCCCGGGATCATGACGGAGATGTAAATCAATCCATCGAACAGGATTCGTGGGGTTCCTTTTAAGCGCTGCAGGGCCAGTGCTGCTGTTGTTCCCATCAAGCTGGACAAAATAGCCACGGAGAGGGCGACGATCAGGCTGGTGACAAAGGCGTCCCCGACAAACGGGTTCGATAAAGCTTTCCCGTACCACTGAACAGATAAACCGCGCAGTTCGCTGGCATGTCGTCCGGCATTGAAACTGAACAACACGATGATACCGATCGGTACATATAGAAACAGAAAGACGGCAATGGCATAAATTCGCATAGGTTTGGCGCCTTTACATCAGTGACTCGTCACGCCCGGTTTTACTACGCATGATCATACGCATATACAGGCTGACAGTAATCAGCATGATAACCACCAGGGTGACAGAAACGGCTGCGCCAAAAGGCCAGTTGCGCGATTGCAGGAATAAATCTACCAGCGCGTTGCCAATGAAGAAAACCTTGCCGCCTCCGAGGAACGCTGGAATCAGAAATTCTCCCATCAACAGGATAAACACCAGCATGCTGCCTGTTGCTATTCCCGGCATCGACAGCGGCAGGGTGATTTGCATAAAAGTTTTAAACGGAGATCCGCCCAGGTCACTGGAAGCCTCGAGCAAGGTCTTATCGAGTTTTTCTAGCGATACAAATATTGGGAATACCATCAGCGGCAGATAGCCATAGACGATACCAACCAGTACAGCGCCCTGCGTGTTGATCAAGCGAACTCCCTCGATGCCGATAAACTCCAGCAATGTCGGAATGCCGCGTCCGCCCAGAATAAAAATCCAGGCGTAGGTACGGACCAGCAGGCTGGTCCAGAAGGGAACAATCACCAACACCAGAAGTATGAGTTTGTATTGCCGACTCACTCGCACTGCCAGGAAGTAGGCGAGCGGGTAGGCCACCACCAGGCTCAGCAGCGTTCCCGCCGGGGCAATGATCATCGTGTTCTGGAACGCCTTCAGACGTGAAGGCAGATTGGCATACTGTTCAAGCGTGAAGCCCCCGGAGTAGCCTCCGAATGCCGAGCGTTCGCCAAAACTGAAAACCAGGATGACGATGAGAGGCAGAATCAGCATGAACAGAAACCACATCGAAGTGGGGGCTAACAGTGCTACGGTTAGCCAGTGGCTCGGTTTGCTATCCTCTCTCATCGTCATCCATCAGTCAGATTCAGCTCAACATCAGGCCGACTTGAAGCGCGCCATCACCTCGGCACGAATCGGATCGGTCAGTGTCTGTGCCGCACCAAACTCGAGGCCGTTCATCAGATTTTCAGCAGGATGCAAAATAGGATCGCTAGCTAGAGAAGAGGGCTGCAATGCAATTGCGCGCGAATCTGTAGGCGCATAACCATGCACCGCTGCCTCACTAGCCTGCACATTCGGGTCTTGCATGAAATTAATGAATGCATAGGCGGCGTTCAGATGTGGTGCATCCTTTGGTATCGCGTAGAAATCGGTCCAGATTTCGCCACCATCGGTGGCAATTACGTAATGCATTTCCGGCAAATCATTGTGCAGCTGTGTGGCATCGCCATTCCAGCAGATTGACATCCATGCATCGCCGCTGCGCATACCCGGCTGATAATCAGACGTGATGGCGAACAGGTGCGGCTTGGATTTGATCAGCAGGGCTTCGGCTTCGCCCAGCTCCTTGGCATCAATGGAATTGAAAGAATAACCCAGTGCGCACAAGGCAGCACCAATGGTCGTCAACTGGTAGTCATGCACGATGGTATGTCCAGACCCGGCTCCCATGGTTACATCAAAAAAGTCTTTCCAGGATTTGGGGCCACTCTTGATTTTTTTGGTGTTGACAACAAATCCCGTGGTTCCCCAGTTCTTCGGCACGCAATATACCTTGCCATTTACTGTGGCCGGCCCGGCAAATTTCGGGTTATTGGCGGCTGCGTCATAATACGGTATTCGCGATAAATCCAGTTCCTGTATCAGGTCAAGCGCCACATAGTTCGAGATGGTGTAATTTGTTGGAACAAAAACATCCCATCCGGTGCCACCAGCTTGCAACTTGGCCAACATTTCTTCGTTTGACCCAAATGCATTGACCTGAATATTAACGCCTGTCTTTGCGGTAAATGCATCCAGGTTGGCCTGGTCGTGGTAATTTGGCCAGGTGGAAAATATCAGCCGATCACCCAGCTCGCCTGAAGCATGGGCCTTGCCCGACCACAGTGAGGGAACGGCTGTTCCCATAACCGCCATCGCAGTTCCCAGTCCGGTTACTCCCAGAAAATGCCGTCGTGTTACTGACCCTTTCTGATAACGACGAAATTCTTTCATGAATTTTTTCGCGCTTATTGGTTTGTCATCATTACTTTTGCTCATGTCATGCCCCTCGTTATATTCGATCCGTTATATTGAAAATGACTGTGACCGACGGATTTACAGTACAGTCTTATGTATCTCCAAGCACCAGGGCGGCTTCGGGTCTCCAGCTGATGGAGACATTGTCGCCCGGCGCAAAACTTCTTTTGGTGCTTTCGATAGATTTTGGAGATAACACCATTACGTCACCATATCCTTCGGTTGCGACCAGATACTCCGAGTGTTCACCCAGAAATATCATGTTCATCACCCGTCCCTGTACGGCGATATTTGAATCATTATTGACTTCATCAGCAGCACTGATAGCTATCATTTCGGGACGAACGGCTACACAGGCCTTGCTCCCCTTTGCCGGGAGCGGCGCCCCTTGTGGTTGTGCACCGAGTAGAACCTGGCCGGAATCAGTTTTTACCGAGATTCCCGAATCATTGGCATCGATCACCGCACCGCTAAAAAAATTCGTTTTACCAACAAAATCGGCCACGTATCTGTTAACCGGTTCATCGTAGAGTTCGCGCGGGCTGCCGGATTGAATGACTTGTCCTTCTCGCATGATGCAGATTCGATCGCTCATCGACAGCGCTTCTTCCTGGTCATGCGTGACCAGTATGAAAGTGATGCCCACGTCACGTTGCAGGGTTTGCAGCTCAATCTGCATTTCGCGACGAAGCTTGCGGTCCAGTGCCGCCAGGGGTTCATCGAGCAACAGGCAGGTCGGGTGATTGATGAGTGCGCGTGCTAACGCCACTCGTTGTTGCTGTCCACCGGATAATTCCCAGACTCTGCGCTTGCCGTAACCACTCAGTCGAACCATTTCCAGGGTTTCATCGACGCGTTTAATTATTTCCTGTTTGGGCGGCTTCGGGCTTCGTTGACGCAAGCCATAGCCGATGTTTTCAGTAACGTCCATATGCGGGAACAGGGCATACTGCTGGAACACCATATTCACCGGACGCTTGTGGGAAGGGATTCCAACCACGGAATTACCACCAATAAAAACATCACCTTCGGTAGGTTGATCGAAGCCAGCTATCAATCTCAACGAAGTGGTTTTACCGCAACCGGATGGCCCTAAAAAACTGAAGAAGGCTCCGCGTTCCACGGTGAGCGACACATTGTCGACAGCCACAACGTCATCAAAACGTTTGGTAACTCCCCGAAACTCAATATCAATCTCGTTTGAACTACTGGATTGACTGAACAATTCGATCCCCCGACAAGTGTATTTCCCCGCTAATTGTAATTTATTCTTGAGTTTTATAGAACAAATACTCTACCATGTGTATCGAGTAAATGCATAACATTTATACTTTTTAGGGTATATATCATTAAATCTAAAATTTACTGCAAAATTCGCGTCATGCTCCTTTGGAGAGAAAGTGGCTATGGCGATTAGTCCCAGGCGTATAAAAAAAATCGACCTGGGGAACGCCGAGTGGATAGCGTTGTTATCCCAATGCATTGACTCTATTGGTAGCGAAATATTTTCCAGTAACCTGCTTGCTGCTCTCAAATCAATTACTCCTTTCAATTATTCGGTCTCCTTCGCCTATCATGAAAATGAAAAACCGATCTGCCTGCATCACACATTTTCGCCAACCAGACGTACTGTATTTGTCGACGATTATCTGAACGGACCCTATCTTCTCGATCCATTTTTCAAAGCATGTGATCGCAAAGTTGATGCTGGATTGTATCGGTTGCGGGACATAGCGCCCGACCGTTTTTATCAAAGCGAATATTATCGCTCTTACTACATACAGACAGGGCTTGCCGAGGAAATCTGCTACATCGTTTATCCCGTGAGTGGAGTTGCAGTGGTAATCTCGCTGATGCGTGCGGGTGATAGCTCACGGTTCTCGGCACGCGAGTTCAAGTTGCTGGACAGCATCGTACCGATCATTAATAGCCTGGCACAACGCCACTGGCACGATCTGCATATCAGGTTCGATGACCAGCCTTCGGGACTTGAAACTGGTGGCAACCGAACCATCATCGAGGATTCGGTTAAGGCTCTTTTCGGCTCGCGTATTACGCCGCGGGAAACCCAGGTAGTCGCGCAGGTACTGGAAGGGCACTCCTCGGATGCGATTGCCAGGAGTCTCGGAATATCCGTGGGCACAGTACGAATTCACCGACGAAATATCTATGCAAAGCTACAAATTTCGTCGCAACAGGAACTGTTCTCGATCTTCTTTCAGAAAATCAAGACGCTCCGTACATAGCCATGAAATCTAATAGAAAATGGAGAACGAAACATGTCTAATGATAGTAATACTGCTCAAACCGACGCACGACCAGGGCGACTCGCAGGAAAGATTGCCGTAATCACCGGCGGCGCCGCGGGAATGGGGCGAACTACTTCCCTGGCTTTCGCCAGAGAAGGCGCCACGGTCGCAATTTTCGATATTCAAAAAGAAGCGGGTGAAGAAGTCGTGCAGTTAATTCAACAAGCTGGCGGGACGGCTCAGTTTATCGAAACTGATGTTTCCGACGCACGGCAGGTTGATGCCGCCTTTGACCGGGTTATTGAAACCTACGGGCCTTATAACGTACTTTTTAATCACGCCGGTACGATTACGGTGAAACCTTTACACGAGTCCACAGAAGAAGATTACGATCGTTTGATGGATATCAATGTTCGCTCCGCTTTTCTGGTATGCCGGCGCGCGGTAAAGGAAATGAGCGATAACGGCGGTGGTTCGATCGTAATAACGGGGTCGATTGCCTCGGAGCTGGGTTATGCGCTGGAGTCACTTTACTGCATGACCAAGGGTGCCGTGCTGCAACTCGCACGTAGTATTTCGGTTGAGTATCGGAATCAGGGAATTCGCTGTAACGCGGTCTGCCCCGGGTTTGTCAAGACCGCGCATGGCCTGCGTGAAATCAGTGAACTGGATATTGCCGGGCAGGCGTGGGAAGAGGGGGCGCTCGCGGAAGCGCAGGGGCGCATCTGTGAGCCCGAAGAGGTTTCTTCAGCGGTGGTGTTTCTGGCCTCGGATGAGGCCAGCTTTATTACCGGTAACGCGCTTTATGTCGACAATGGCTGGTACGCGAAAGGATAACCAGGATCTATATCCGGATCACTCGTCTTCGAAGAACACCCGGTCGTACTTGATGCGATTGTCGGGATCCACCTCGGTGTCGAGTTCGCGCGCGTAGCGGTGACCGGCAAACACCGCGCCGGCAATGATCGAAGGCGCTTCGCAGTCCCCGATGCGGGACAGGACAGGGTTTGATACCCGGTCCCGCTGTCGATGTGTTGTTGCAGTTCCCGGAACAATGCGTCATCAGGAGATCGCATGGTCACGGTAACGACTGCCTCGACATCGATGCTTTTGCGGTTTCCACTATAGATGCATTCGATTTGCGCCGTTTCCCTGTCGAAGGCGGATAGACCGTATGCAGTGATGAGTTCGACGCCTGCCTCCAGCATGCGCCGATGAATCAGCGCCTGTTCTGAAGTGTGATTACCCCAGGCTGAAACCATGGACTCCGGCGTCACCAGGGTAACCGGAATATCCATGGCGCGTAGATGTTCGGCGATCACGCTCCCCATGTAGTAGTGATCATCGTCGTAGATGAGAGTGGGGCCTGCAGGCAGGCGCCCGGCCATAATGTCATCCGGGGTAAAAACCTGGTTTGACGGGCCTAACTCGGTCAATGGAGCTTTGTGAAACAATCCTCTGCCATCTGCTTGCCATCGGCACCGATGCCCGCGTCAGCGGAAAATCTGACCGCGACCGCGCAGGTATCGCCGACCGCATCTTTGGTTTCTTCGATTAACTCGCGCACCAGACGTACAAGGTTTTCCAGCGAACCGCCGTATTCATCGGTGCGCGTATTGGTTTGCGCACAGAGGAAGTGCGAGAGCAGGTAATGGTGGGTTGCATAGACGTAAACGATATCGAATCCAGCCGTCCTGGCGCGCAACGCGGCGTTTTTGTGCCAACGCCGCAGTTCGCGGATATCGACCCTGTCCATCGCCCGTGTCTGATAGGGGATGCCGACCGTATTGGGCATGCTGGCCACATCCATGGCAACTTCATTGGTGAACAGGTTTGCCGTGTGCGAACCGCCGACCCAGAGTTCAGCCCCGTCGAGCGGGCCATGCTCGTGTACCAGTTCGGTCATGATCGATGCGCCTTGATATCCCCCTGGTCCCAGGGTGACGCATTAGGGTGGGGCAGGTCATCGGATGCGGGATGTATCGAACAGTATTCGGTGCAGACGACGCTCCAGCCGCCTTCGGCTTTGACGCCGCGCAAGGCAGCCACCATGCGTGGTCTGGCCCAGCCGAGGCCGGTGCAGGACCTGGTAGAATCGGTTTTTAGCGGTAACCGGACCGATCTGAACCGGCTCGAATAGCACATCGTAACGTGGATCTCGGGTCATCTTGACGTCTTGCCTCAACAGTACAAACTTTAGAAAAGTAATACCGGGATTAGCGGCCCTGGTGCCACCGGCTGAACTTGCCGAGGTAGATCTTCGCCGAACCGAGCAGTAATTGCTCCTGTTTTTTCATGATCCCGATGGCGGGTTCTGCCGCTACCTCGAGTCCCGCGAAGGACTGTAAAATCTCGATGGTGATGACGCGGTCGTGCCAATCGCCCAGCAGCTGCTCGAGTATTCTTATTTGCTTTATTTCGGTTTCATCTGACTTATGCCCCGGGCAGTAGTGAAAGGCATCCATCTTGTGATGATATCTTTTCAGCAGTATCCGTTTCTTGTGCCATTTCGTCGCGTTCATCCGACCATCGGTGTTGAGTATTTGTCGCAGCAACTCATCTAATACAACCGGTTTGAGTCGAAGAATGGCCCGCGCAGAAATTCCCGTAGAGTTGACGGTCGGTGTCCGCATTGATATCGGTGAATGCCCACCAACAGTAGTCTGGAAATTCCGGTAATCTTTTCTGATTCTGGACTTCAGGGCTTTAACCAGAATGCTGGCATCCTCTGCTTTAATTTCATCCAGACTCTGAATTAAATGCACGGCAATATGCGAGTCGCGGATATTGCCAATGGACTTGAATAATAACCGGTAGGGCTTCAGTATCCGTTTCGCTTTCAGGTTGGCGTCGATTCTGCTCAGAAAAAAGTAAAGCGCCGTGAGTCGTTTTACGCTCACCCTGAAATCATGCACTGCCTCTTCTTCGGGCTGCACAAGAATTATGCGTAGATCCTTATTGATCTCGCCAACGAGCTTGCTGCGGTATTTGTCCAGGCAATTCATTTACATCAAATTCCAAATCAGTAAAACTGATCTTGTTTTTTATTGTCCTAAATCACAGGAAACGACCTGATAACTTCATATGATACATAATTCTGGTCAGAGGTGATGTGATGGAAATACTCGATTCTGCCGAAGTAATCGAAACTCTCGGGCTTCCCTACCTGCGTGAGCTGTCCACTTTTGGCGCTTTGTCGGATGAAGTCATCACCAACATGTTAACCAATGGTGTGGTCAAGCGCTTTGACAAGGGCGAATATGTTGCCCGTCTCGACCAGGTCGCCTCTGACTTCAAGGTGGTGTTGCGAGGCAAGTTCGCATTTTACAAGCATGGTGAAGATTGCGATGTTCTGACTCGGTATTTCAGTCAGGGCGAACAGATGGATTTTGATCTGATGATTGGCCTGATTCCGCACAACGGTATCGATGTCGCAATCGAGGAGAGCCTGGTGCTGGACATTGGCAGCGTCCAGTTTTATAAATTGCATGTAAATTTCCCCGCCGATTTCGGTTTGCTGATGATTAACCTGTCGCGCGAACTGGCGCGCGAAATTGCAATGCTCGAGGATGTGATTGGTGAGGGAGCTGGTCGGTAGACTAAGGAAATAAATCGTATTATTTGCGTTTATCGAATGAGCGTAACAAACCAAATCAATGGTAGGGAAAAAGAATGGGTGAATTTCAAAATTTGCGCGTTGATGGCCAACGTCTCTGGGACAGCATCATGGCGATCGGCGAGATCGGCCCCGGTGAGCACGGAGGATCCTGCCGTCTCGCGTTAACCGATGCAGACCGCGATGGACGCGATCTGTTTATCCGCTGGTGCGAGGAAATCGGCTGCAGCATCACCATCGACGATATGGGAAATATCTTTGCGCGGCGTGAGGGGCGCAATAATGAGCTGGCGCCAATAGTCGCTGGCAGTCATCTCGATACGCAACCCCATGGCGGTAAATTCGACGGTATCTACGGGGTGCTGGCGGCACTCGAAGCAGTGCGCACCCTGCATGATAATAATGTGACCACGCAGGCGCCGGTAGAGATTGTAGTCTGGACCAACGAGGAAGGTTCTCGATTTGCCCCGGCGATGATTTCATCCGGGGTTTATGCCGGCTTGTTTGAAAAGGACTACGCCTGGTCGATTACTGACAGTGATGGCAAGCGCCAGGGTGATGAATTAAAACGCATCGGCTACATGGGTGAACTGCCTTGCGGTAGTAATCCCATCGGTGCCCTGCTCGAAGCGCATATCGAACAGGGCCCGATACTCGAAGCCGATAATCACCAGATTGGCGTTGTTATCGGCGGGCAGGGGCAGCGCTGGTATGACGTGACGATAAAAGGTCAGGACTCACATGCCGGTTCCACCCCGATGCGCGGACGGCGCGATGCACTGGTAGCGTCGGCGGAAATTATTACCATGGTACAGGCGCTGGCGCTGGAGTTCGCGCCGCAGGCAGTCAGTACCGTGGGCGAGATGGTGGTCAAGCCGAACTCACGCAATACAATTCCAGGCGAGGTTTGTTTCACTGTTGATATTCGTAATCCCGAAGAGCAGGTACTGGCAAAAATGAACGAGCAACTCAACGCCAGGATCGCGGCCATAGTCGGGAAGCATGGTGTCGAATGCGAACTGAAAGAAATCTGGGACAAGGCTCCGGTCAAGTTTGACCCGGATTGTATCGCGGCGGTAGCGGCGGCCACCAATTTACTGGGTTATAGCAATCAGCAAATGGTTTCGGGTGCCGGTCACGATGCCTGTCAGATCTGCCTGGTGGCGCCAACTTCGATGATATTCGTTCCCTGTGCCGGCGGGCTCAGCCATAACGAGCAGGAAAGTGCCGAAGCCGCCGATCTCGAAGCCGGTTGCAATGTGCTGTTGCACGCGATGCTGACCCTTGCCAATAAATCGGATGCCTAAGAAGGAAAACTGATCCGGTAATTACTTCATCTCTAGCCGCGCTCGTTCTTGGGCGAATCCATCACCACGTAGGTAGTGATGGAATTTACCTGGGGCAGGGCGCCGAGCACTTCGGCGTGAAATTCCTTGTAGGCGGTGATGTCGGCGACCTCGACGCGGACCAGGTATTCGATCGCGCCGGTAATGTTATGGCATTCACGAACTGCGTCAGAATCCTGCATGGCTTTTTCAAAAGCGATCTGCGATGGCATCGTATGATCGGCCAGGCCTATCGCCAGGTAAGCGGTGAAACCCATGCCCAGGGTTTCGTGATCGAGCACTGCGCGATAACCCTTGATCACCCCGGACTTTTCGAGCTCCTGAACCCGACGCAGGCAGGCAGAGGGTGACAATCCCACGCGGTCCGCTAACTCGATATTGCTGATTCGCCCATAGGACTGAAGTTCGCGCAATATACTGTTGTTATATCGATCAAAATTAAGCATAGGTTGTGTAATATTATAATATTACGCATTGTTTGCAATCATTATCGAGTTATATGGATGTAACATTGCAGCCATGGAAATCGAAATTTTGACTGCACTTTGCAGCTTTGCCTTCGTCAGCTCGGTGACCCCGGGCCCCAATAGCCTGATGTTGATGACCTCGGGAGCCAACTTCGGCATCTGGCGCACGATTCCGCATTTTCTCGGTGTCGTGCTCGGATTTGTGCTGATGGTAATTCTGGTGGGAACCGGGCTGGTGCG
>Ga0164315_10003334_pt1 | contig 12457 bp, 10 predicted proteins | sample GuaBasSedimGuay6_FD_113737 | JGI IMG/M metagenome (GOLD analysis project Ga0164315, IMG submission 113737) | Subseafloor sediment microbial communities from Guaymas Basin, Gulf of California, Mexico - Guay6, Core 4569-2, 0-3 cm | ecosystem: Environmental > Aquatic > Marine > Hydrothermal vents... | reverse complement strand
TTACAGAGTAAGCACCATAACCTACAACCCTGTCTTTGCTTCCGGCAGTGTCCCCTGAATTTCTTAGATCGAGTGTTTTAGCATGCAGATGTTTTTTTCTTGCAAGTTGTAATAGACCACGCACAGGCATACAACCACAGGCCTGTTCTGAGCCAATGGCTTCGAGTTGCAAATTTTCAATGGCTTTGCTGGTAGATAAATCCAGCTGCTGTGCTGTTGCATAATCATGGAAATGACTGAGATCAGAACTAATGACTATTTGTGTGTCTTCATCTCCCCATAAAACTTCCAGGACTTCTGCAACCTCTTCAGGAGAGGCTTCCCCAACAACGATAGGAACCAGTTTAAATTGATCAAGCACAAGTTGTAGAAAGGGCAGGTGTACTTCAAGACTATGTTCCTGCGCATGGGCGGCATCAGTGACGCTTACTTGAGGCAGGTTTCGTACCGAGTCATAGGCATTCTGATCAATTTCAATCTTGCCCAGTGGTGTTTCATAGTAATCTGCCGAGCTTAACGCCAGACCCTTTAAATAAACCCGATGTGAAGGACCAAGCAAAACGACACGATTTATGCTTTCCCTGTTAGCGAGTAAACTGGCATACACGGTTGCAGCAATCGGACCTGAATAAACCAGGCCTGCATGTGGGGCAATAATCGCCTTTGCGGGCGACGGAATGTCATGAACGCCATCAAGCATCGATTGCACCATCTGTTCCAGCTCGGCAGGATTGGCTGGATAGAATTGTCCCGAGACTGCAGCAGGTCTTATAGTGCTTTTTACCTTGTTTTGACTATCATTCATATATAGGTCATATACTGGCAACTTAATGGTTAATTCTTGTCATAATTATAGGGTGTATTTGAAATACTTGCAGAGATGATGATGAATACAATATCTTCAGTGGTTGAAACAAAATACTGGCATGAACTGGACGATGGTCGGGTGCAATGTGATGTTTGTCCACGAGCCTGTAAATTGAAGGAAGGACAACAGGGACTTTGTTTTGTTCGGGAATGCAGAGACCATCAGATTGTGCTGACAAGTTATGGTCGATCCAGTGGTTTTTGTATTGACCCCATAGAAAAGAAACCCTTGAATCATTTTCTGCCAGGCACACCAGTGCTCTCCTTTGGTACTGCAGGTTGCAATCTGGCCTGTAAATTTTGCCAGAACTGGGATATTAGCAAGTCTCGAGAAATCGATACCCTGGCTGATGCCGCCTCACCGGAATTACTGGCAAGTGTCGCCAAGCAATTAAATTGTCGCAGTATTGCATTCACCTATAATGATCCGGTGATTTTTCATGAATATGCCATTGATGTTGCGCAGGCGTGTCATGAAAACAATATTAAAGCAGTGGCGGTATCTGCAGGTTATGTTTGTGAAGCACCGAGAGAAGAATTTTATCAATATATGGATGCCGCAAATATTGATTTAAAGGCATTTACTGAACGTTTTTATCATCGTGTAACCGGTAGTCACCTTGCCCCTGTATTAGAGACACTGACGTACCTTAAACATGAAACCGATGTCTGGTTTGAAATAACTAATTTAGTTATTCCGGGAGAAAATGATTCGGTGAATGAATTTGAAGAAATGACGCAATGGATAGTAGAGAATCTTGGCCCTGATGTGCCGATTCATTTCTCTGCCTTCCATCCGGACTGGAAAATGCGTGAAAAAGGCAGTACTGACCTTGAAACATTAATCAAAGCCCGTGAAATTGCGCTAAAGAACGGAATTCGTTATGCGTATACAGGGAATGTACATCATGAAGCTGGAGATACTACCTTTTGCCACCAGTGTGGGGAGAAACTGATTGTCAGAGACTGGTATGAACTCAAACTATGGAATTTATCCTCTGAGGGCAAGTGTCTCAGCTGTGGTGAATCATGTGCAGGGGTTTTTGAGGAGAAACCGGGCTCATGGGGTGCTAAAAGGCAGGCGGTGCACTTAGGGAAGGTCTGAACAAGCCCCTCCATGGCTTGTCAGACCACGACAAAACTGCTGGGAGCAGTTTTGAACAGCGTAAGCTTGCCACGTTAGTGGCGAGGGCATGGAAAGCCCGAGTAAAACTGAAAATATGATTTCCAGCTTTCTTCATTTTCAATGGTTTACAACCATTAAAAATGGCAGCACATCCTTATGTTGCGGAAACTCTGATTCGATCAGAGTTTCCTTAGTTAAGACATTGTCTTGATTATGTTTAAAGGTGGCTGTACCATGCGCAACCTTAGTGCGGGGTGGAGCAGTCTGGCAGCTCGTCGGGCTCATAACCCGAAGGTCGTAGGTTCAAATCCTACCCCCGCTACCAAAGTTTTTGAAAGGCCCCTATTGGGGCCTTTTTTACAGGTGTCAGAAAGTATTTGTAGGTCGATACAGAAACTGGCGGTTTTAAGATTGGCAGCTATACTGCTGGTAGATTTCTGGATTTTTGAAGTGGGCCTTTGAGCCCATTTTTTATTTACAGGATGTAATGTATGCCGCGGCTGCATGGATGCAGAAGAGCGGTTATTTACAGGATGTTAATGGCAGAAAATTGCTCCTGCATTTTCTGCACTTCCGCCATCCATGGCGGTCGTACGCTTCTGATGTAGAGCGTGCAAAAGCAGCGATTTAAAGGTAGTGGTAGTTTATAAAGAATGAATAGACAACATAGTGAGCTGATTGAATTGTTGGAACCCGTGGTTACGGCACTGGGTTATGAAATGCTTGGTATCGAGTATTTTCGACAGAAGGATGGCTCAATGTTGAGATTGTACATAGACAACGATGCCGGTATCACTATTGATGACTGTACCCGGGTAAATCATCAGGTGATTGGGGTATTGGATGTGCATGACCCCATTAAAGAAAAATATTTTCTGGAAATTTCATCGCCAGGACTGGACAGGCCATTGTTTACGCTGGAACAGTTTCAACGGTTCATAGGTGAAAAAGTGAAGATGAAATTGCGTGAAAAGGTAGAAGATCGTAGAAAGATCAAGGGTGTGATCAAGGCAGTTGAAGAAACAGCAGTACTCATCAGTGATGATGGAGTTGATTATTTGATTCCTGCTGATGCGATTGACTCGGCGCATTTGGTGCCAGAACTATAAGTAAGTGAAATATAGAAAGTAAAAATAATAAATTAATTAAATTTTTGTCCTGAAGCAGTTGGTATTGAGAGTATCTATATTATGAATAAAGAAATTTTAACGGTAGTTGATGTTGTTTCCAGCGAGAAAGGCGTCAGTAAGGATATTATCTTCGAAGCCATCGAAGCAGCGCTGGCGATGGCGACCAAGAAACGTAACCGTGAAGATATTGAATCACGCGTCGCAATCGATCGTGAAACAGGCGGCTATGAAACATTTCGACTCTGGGAAGTCATGAGTGATGATGAAGAAGAGATCGAATTCCCAAGCAGACAAATAAAACTTAAAGACTGCCTGGTAGATAATCCTGATATTGAAATTGGACAATTTGTTGAAAAACCGATGGACTCGGTCGAGTTCGGTCGAATTGCAGCACAGACGGCGAAGCAGGTAATCGTACAGAAAGTAAGAGAAGCTGAAAGAATTCAGGTGGTCGAGGCCTTTACCGATCGTGTTGGTGAAATGTTGAGTGGTGTTGTGAAGCGGGTAGAAAGAGGTAATGTCTATCTTGATCTGGGTAGCAATGCTGAAGGTTTTATTCCGCGTGAAGGACTGATACCCAGAGAAGCAGTAAGACCTGGAGATCGCATTCGTGCTTATTTACAGGAAGTACGTTCAGAAATTCGAGGTCCGCAACTGTTCCTGAGTCGCACTACGCCAGAATTATTGATCGAATTATTCAAGCTTGAAGTTCCTGAAATCAATGAAGGCATGATAGATATTATTAATGGTGCCCGAGACCCTGGTGCCAGGGCCAAGATAGCAGTCAAGGCGAATGATCCACGGATAGATCCCATCGGTGCCTGCGTGGGTATGCGTGGTTCGCGTGTGCAGGCAGTTTCTAACGAACTTGGTGGTGAACGTGTCGATATTATCCTGTGGGATGAAAACCCTGCGCAATTTGTGATTAATGCCATGGCACCTGCAGAGGTTGCTTCAATCCTGGTGGATGAAGATGCTCATAGTATGGATATTGCTGTCGAAGAAGATAATCTCTCACAGGCCATCGGCCGTGGAGGGCAAAATATCCGACTTGCCAGTGAATTAACGGAATGGATGCTCAATGTGATGTCTGTTGAACAGGCAGAAGAGAAAAATGAAGAAGAAGCCCAGACTCTACAGAAAATGTTTATGGAGCAACTGGATATAGATGAAGAGATGGCTCTTATCCTGGTGCAGGAAGGTTTCTCAAGTGTTGAAGAAATAGCCTATGTTCCTGAAGATGAAATGCTGAATATCGAAGAGTTCGACGATGATCTGGTCAATGAATTACGAGGTCGTGCACGAGATGTCATGTTAACGCGCGCAATTGTTAACGAGGAAAAATTAATCGATGCACATCCGGCAGAAGACCTGCTGGGAATGGAAGGCATGGAAGAAGCGCTGGCTTATGAGTTGGCGGCGAAAGGGATAGTTACGATGGATGATTTGGCTGAGCTTTCAGTGGATGAATTAATGGAAGTTGAAGGAATGGAGTCGGAGCGAGCAGGACAATTAATTATGACAGCCAGAATCCCCTGGTTCGAAGAGGCTGAACAAGCTGAACTAGCCGAGCAAGCTGAAGGAGGATCGACGGATGCCTGAAGTCACAGTTAATCAATTTGCTAGCGTGGTCGGTATCCCCGTAGAACGCTTACAGGAACAGTTGGTCGAAGCCGGCTTGCCTGAAAAATCTGCCGATGAAATGATTACGGATGAAGAAAAAAATCATCTATTGACACATCTTCGTGGCAAACATGGCAAGGGCTCATCTGAAACAAAAAAAATTACACTGAAGAGGAAGACCAGCAGTGAGATCAAGGTACCATTGAGCGTACAGGGAAGAACCAAAACACAATCAAAAACAGTGAATGTCGAGTTCAGGAAAAAACGCACTTACGTTAAACGTAGTGCAATAGATGAACTGACAAAGCCGGAAGTTGAGGAAGAATTACCTGCTGAAACAGCAGAAGAACTCGCTGAAGATACTGTCGATAGTACAGAGGTTGTTGAAGCAGTAGAAAACAATGATGTAGCAAATGAACAAGCTGCCGAAAGTGCAGTTGCCCCTGAAACTGAGCAGGCCAAAACTGAAGAAGTGTCAGAAAAGCCAGGCGCAGATGTTGAAAATAAAACCCCGGTTGAAGCAGTTGCAGAGGAACCTGTTGCAATCACACCGGTTGCAGAAAAAACTGATGAAAAATCTCAGGCAGCTAAAAAGGGCAAAGGTAAGGGTAAGGGCAAGGATAAATCAACCCGTTACGGTCGTCAGGAATTGCATGTTGCCTCTGATAAATCAGGGCGACGTAAGAAAAAATCCAGACACAGGCGGAAAATCATACCCACGGTTGATGCACAACATGTTTTTGAGAAGCCAACAGAACCAGTGGTCAGAGAAGTTGAGGTTCCAGAGAATATATCTGTGGCTGATCTTGCTCAAAAGATGTCGGTTAAATCAACTGAAGTAATCAAGTTTATGATGGGACTGGGAAGTATGGCCACTATCAATCAGATGCTTGATCAGGATACTGCGGCGTTGGTTGTTGAAGAGATGGGCCATAAAGTTAAGCTCATTAACGAAAGTGCACTGGAAGACGAACTCGTTTTTGCAGCAAAGGAAAGTGGTGAGCAAGTTTCACGCGCACCTGTTGTGACGATTATGGGTCATGTCGATCATGGTAAAACATCACTGCTTGATTATATCCGTAAGACAAAAGTCACTGAGGGTGAAGCAGGGGGCATTACGCAACACATAGGTGCCTATGTTGTAGAAACAGACAAAGGTAAAATTGCATTTCTGGATACACCCGGACATGCAGCATTTACAGCAATGCGTGCCCGTGGTGCCAGCGTCACAGATATTGTTATTGTCGTGGTTGCTGCCGATGACGGTGTGATGCCACAGACAGAAGAAGCAGTAAAACATGCAAAGGCAGCTAATGTGCCAATTATTATTGCTGTTAACAAGATTGATAAAGCAGACGCAGATCCTGATCGTGTAAAGCAGGAACTCTCCAAGGCTGAAATAGTGCCGGAAGACTGGGGTGGTGATACCCAGTTTGTGAATGTATCGGCACAGACCGGTGAGGGGATTGATAATTTACTTGAAAGTATTTCCTTACAGGCCGAATTGCTTGAACTAAAGGCTTCTGATACAGGTGCTGCAACTGGCGTGGTGATTGAGGCACGTCTGGATAAAGGCCGTGGCCCTGTTGCAACGATTTTGGTAAAGAGCGGTGCGCTGAATAAAGGTGACATTATTCTAAGCGGCAGGGAATTTGGCCGTGTCCGGGCTATGGTTGATGACAATGGCAATGAAGTTATGTCATCTGTGGGGCCATCGACACCCGTGGAGGTACTCGGGTTGTCTGGTATTCCACATGCAGGTGACGAGATGATGGTTGTACCAGATGAGAAAAAAGCCCGTGAGATTGCCGAGCTCAGGAAAACCAAGAATCGTGAATCCAAGTTGGCCAAGCAACATGCAGTAAAATTACAGAATGCCATGGACCAGATGAGTGAGGGAGATGTCGCAACACTCAGTATTCTGATTAAAACGGATGTTCAGGGATCTTCTGAAGCCATCGTCGACGCACTGACCAGGTTATCAACCGATGAAGTCAGGGTCGGCGTTGTTAGCAGTGGTGTTGTTGGTATTACAGAAACTGATATGAATCTCGCACTTACATCAAAGGCAGTCGTTATTGGTTTTAATGTCCGTGCTGATGCTTCTGCGCGTAAGCTTGCTGACGAGGAAGAGATTGAAATCCGTTATTACAGCATTATTTATGATTTGATCGATGATGTGAAAGCAGCCATGAGCGGTATGCTCGCGCCTGAATTACGCGAACAAATTATCGGTGTTGCAGAGGTTAAAGATGTATTCCGTTCACCAAAATTTGGTGATATCGCTGGCTGTATAGTGTCTAGCGGGGTTGTTAAAAAGAGTAGCCCTATTCGAGTATTGCGAGATAATATCGTTGTCTACGAAGGTGAGCTCGAATCACTCAGACGTTTCAAGGATGATGTTAATGAGGTGAAATCTGGGACAGAATGCGGTATTGGCGTCAAAAATTACGACAATGTCCAGCCTGGAGATCAAATAGAGGTGTTTGAACGGATCGAAGTCGCACGCACAATTTGATATCAACTAACTGAATGGTTTGAGTAAATATGGCCAGAGAGTACAAGCGTAGTCAGCGAGTCGGCGATCATATTCAAAAAGAGCTGGCCACAATTATCCAGATGCCTGTCAGGGATGCTGGTTTGGGTCTGGTAACAATCTCCGCTGTCAATTTAAGTACGGATCTGGCCCATGCGAAGATTTTTGTGACTTGCCTGGGGATGGATCATGTAAAAAGTGATCATCAAGAAAGTGACAAGGACGATTTATTGGATGAGAGAGCTGATGTCCTGACCATGCTCAATGACAACGCGGCGCAATTTCGTCATCAATTATCCAAAATACTCACCACACGTACCGTTCCAAAACTTCAATTCATGTTTGATGAGAGTCTGGAACAGGCAAATCGATTGACCAGCCTGATAGATTCTCTGCATTCAGAAGACCCCCAGAAATAGATAAGCATAAATAGATAAGTAATATTGTCGTATGGGGCGAAGACGAAAAAGAAAACCGCACGAACGGGATGTGCACGGTATTTTGCTTCTGGACAAACCAGCCGGTATTACCTCGAATGATGCCTTACAAAGAATCAAGCGACTGTATAGAGCTGCCAGGGCAGGGCATACAGGCAGTCTGGACAAGCCTGCAACTGGCATGCTGCCATTATGTCTTGGTGAAGCCACCAAGATTTCCTCATATCTTCTCAATGCAGATAAAACTTATGTCGCAGTTGCCAGACTTGGTGAGGTAACCAGCACCGCAGACGCTGAAGGTGAAGTCCTGGAAACCCGGCAAGTTCCTGAACTTAATCAGGAGCTGCTAGAAAAGGTCATAGCACAGTTTGTCGGGGATATTGAACAGGTACCGCCAATGTACTCGGCACTAAAAATAGATGGGCAAAGGCTTTATAAACTGGCTTATCAAGGGCTTGAAGTTGAACGTAAAGCCAGGCCTGTGACCATAAAGCAGATTGATTTACAGCATTTTGATGAGGATTCATTTGCAATACAGGTACACTGTTCAAAAGGCACTTACATACGGACACTGATTGAAGATATCGGTCAGGCGCTAGGCTGCGGCGCTCATGTCAGCTCACTTCGACGGCTGTCAACGGGACCATTTAAAGAAGCGCAAATGGTCAGTATGGAAACGATTGAGGATCTGGCAAAAGAGGGGGAGGATGGGGATGCAGCACTGGATCAGTTACTTGTCCCTGGAGACAGTGCCCTGGAACATCTGGCTGAGGTTAATCTAAGCGAGGAAATGACATACTACCTTTGTCTGGGTCAGGCAGTGTCGGTACCACAGGCACCAACAGACGGATTGGTCAGAATTTATGACCATAATCATGCATTTATCGGGATTGGTACGATTCTGGATGACGGTCGTGTTGCACCAAAAAGAATACTGAAAACCAGTAATTAACACTAACTAACTGATTATTATAGATAAATATTTTTTAACGGTATCAAGCAAGAGCTCATGTTCGGGCTTGAAAAAAACAATCCCGGCATCTCGTTATTTACGCTTGTTCATGCATGAGAGCGCGGTTACAATACGCGCCTTATTTAGACCGGGATTACTTCAGGAGCTCGATTACACATGGCATTAAGTACTCAGCATAAGGCTGACATAGCAAAAGAACATCAACGTGCGGAGAACGATACAGGTTCTCCAGAAGTGCAGGTTGCATTATTAACCGCAAACATTACAGAGTTGTCTGATCATTTCAAGACACACAACAAAGATCATCATTCACGCCGTGGATTATTAAAAATGGTGAATCAACGTCGCAAACTTCTGGATTATCTAAAAAGCAAAGATGTAAACCGCTATCGTGATCTGATCACCAGCCTTGGTTTACGTAAATAAGCGAGATTTCAGGTCTGCGTGAATAAATCAGCGCAAAAATCAGCATAGTTGTTTACGTCAGACCCAATTCAGGCTCACAAGCAATAGAATACAAAACACTATATATAAGAGACAAGATTTCTGTAATCAGTCTTAAATAATCCCTCCAAATTACTTATCAAAACACTCTAAGGTAAAAACATGAAAGCAGTCAGGAAAGAGTTCCAGTTCGGTGACCACACAGTTGTATTGGAAACGGGTAAGGTAGCCCGACAGGCCAGTTCAATTATCGTCAGCATGGGAGACACCGTTGTTATGGTCAACTGTGTCGCAAAGAAAGAAGCAGATGCAAGGCGAGATTTTTTTCCACTTACCGTGGATTATCAGGAACGTACATATGCTGCCGGTAAGATACCAGGTGGCTTTTTCAAAAGAGAGGGTCGTCCAAGTGAAAAAGAAACGCTGACATGTCGATTAATCGACCGTCCAATCAGACCTTTATTTCCAAATGGTTTTAAAAATGAAGTCCAGATTGTGGCCACAGTCATGTCACTGGATCCACAAATCAATGCTGATATACCGGCATTGATTGGTGCCTCAGCCGCAGTCGTTTTGACCGGCGCACCATTCAACGGCCCAGTAGGTGCAGCACGTGTTGGCTATATCGATGGTGATTATGTACTTAACCCATCAATCGATCAGCTAGTTGACTCGGAACTGAATCTGGTAGTTGCAGGAACAAGCTCTTCAGTATTAATGGTTGAATCTGAAGCCAGACAATTATCTGAAGAAGTGATGTTGGGTGCTGTGATGTTTGGTCATGAGCACTTCCAGGTCGCTATAGACAGTATTAAAGAGTTGGCTGAAGAAGTTGGTGTCGTTGCCTGGGATTGGCAATTGGAAGAGAAGGATGCGGATTTGGCAGAAGAAGTAGCCAGTCGTTCAACAGACCTGTTGCGTGAAGCCTATGCCATAACCGATAAGCTCAACCGTAAAGACCGTATCAGCGAAATTAATAATGAAGTCGTCGCTGCGATGAGCGAAGCAGATGAACCTAAATGGTCCGCATCAGAAATTAGTGATGAAATTCACAGTCTTGAAAGCCACATTGTTCGCAGCAGTATCCTGGCGGGTGAGAGTCGTATTGATGGACGTGATACAAAAACTATCAGAAAGATCACAACAGAAGTAGGTATTTTACCAAGGGCACACGGTTCAGCATTATTTACCCGTGGTGAAACACAGGCGATTGTTGTCGCTACCCTGGGCACAGAACGTGATTCACAAATCATCGATGCGATTGAAGGTTCTTATAAAGAGCCGTTTATGCTGCATTACAACTTCCCTCCATATTGTGTGGGAGAAACCGGACGAGTTGGTACACCAAAACGTCGTGAAATTGGACATGGTCGTTTGGCCAAGCGTGGCATCCTCGGTGTTATGCCAAATATGGAAGAATATCCCTACGCCATTCGCGTGGTTTCAGAAATTACAGAATCAAATGGTTCAAGTTCCATGGCCAGTGTTTGTGGTACCAGTCTTGCCTTAATGGATGCAGGTGTTGCTATTGAAGCACCTGTTGCTGGTATTGCCATGGGTCTGATTAAAGAAGATGAAAAATTTGTCGTACTCTCGGATATTCTGGGTGATGAAGATCATCTGGGTGATATGGATTTTAAAGTTGCTGGTACAGAAAATGGTGTCACTGCCCTGCAAATGGATATCAAGATCGATGGGATAACAAAAGAAATCATGGAAGCAGCTTTGGAACAGGCCAAAGAAGGTCGAATTCATATCCTTGGGGAGATGAACGCAACTATTTCCAGTCCACGTGATGAAATGTCCGAATTTGCGCCCAGAATCACGGTGATTAAGATTCACCCAGACAAGATCCGTGATGTGATTGGTAAGGGTGGTGCAACCATTCGTGCAATTACAGAAGAAACAGGTGCGACAATTAATATTGACGATGACGGTACGGTAAAGATTGCCGCAGTTGATAAGGCTGCTGGCGAAGCTGCATTGCAAAGGGTAGAGCAGATAACCGCAGATATCGAAGTCGGCAAGATCTATGAAGGTAAGGTTGCCAAGCTGATGGATTTCGGTGCCTTCGTGAACATCCTGCCTGGCAAAGATGGTCTGGTACATATCTCACAAATTAGTGAAGAGCGTGTAGAGAATGTTAGCGATAAATTAAGTGAAGGTGATTTTGTTAAAGTTAAAGTGCTTGAAGTCGACAGACAAGGTCGTGTCCGTCTGAGTATGAAAGCTGTTAACGAAGCAGAAATACAGGAAGCCTGATTGTCGTAAACTAAACAGGTATTCATAAAGAAAGGGCTCAAAGCCCTTTTTTTGTGCCTGCAGATCAGTCAATAGCGCCCGGATTAACCCGATTTGCCCATAAAATCGTTAGAATCAGATAGAAAGGATGATTTATACCCGAACTACCTGGAAATGCAGGTTTCAGCGAGACGAGAAGCAATCAGATTCAAGGCATGAAACCGAATGACTAGTCATTCTAGTCCAAGGTTTTATAACGAAGAAGATGGTTGCTTCTCGTCTCGCCCTGCGGGAGCTCAGTTAGAAAGCCAGCGCCGCGTTGCAACACTTGTGAAGGACTAGTCATTCACTGCAAATTGCGCCTCGCTCTAACTTTCTAACTAAACTCTGAATCCTGCATTTCCAGGTAGTTTGGGTATAAACTTCATTACTATGATGGCAGGCAAGAGTAATGAGGAACACTCGGATGAAGATTTGATGCTCAGCTACCAGCAGGGTGATGCAGCTGCCTTTGAGGTACTGTATGAAAGGCATAAGGGCGGTGTGTTTCGTTATTTACTGGCCAAATGCTATCAGCAAGCGATTGCCGAAGAACTGTTTCAGGATGTCTGGATGAAACTGATTGTTGCCCGAGACAGGTATGAAGTACGCGCCAAATTTACCACCTATCTATACCAGCTCGCACATAATCACTTTGTTGATTATTACCGAAAAACGCGTACCGATGTGTTTCAACAAAAAGACTGCGATGAAGATGTTGAACAAATAACAGCAGAAGCTCAGAAACAGGCAGACGAACAATTAGACATACAACGACAAACAGAAACACTTGCTGAGTTAATTGATAATTTGCCAGATGAGCAGCGAGAGGCCTTCATGTTGAGAGAAGAGGCCGGATTAACAGTCGCTGAAATAGCCGAAGTAACAGGCGTGAATGCAGAAACGGCCAAGAGCCGATTACGATACGCAGTGAAAAAATTACGTGCAGGGTTGAAGGAAAATGGCTAAAAAACCAGAAGATCACAAACAAGACGATCAGAACCTTGATAAATATCTGCAGGGTGATTCTGCCTTGTCCAG
>Ga0164315_10003333_pt1 | contig 12458 bp, 8 predicted proteins | sample GuaBasSedimGuay6_FD_113737 | JGI IMG/M metagenome (GOLD analysis project Ga0164315, IMG submission 113737) | Subseafloor sediment microbial communities from Guaymas Basin, Gulf of California, Mexico - Guay6, Core 4569-2, 0-3 cm | ecosystem: Environmental > Aquatic > Marine > Hydrothermal vents >... | reverse complement strand
CGGTGAGTCTGTGCCGGGTTCTGCATTTCCGAGTTCCTCACACAGGCCCTCGTTATCCGTCACGATTCTTGCCATGGTGAATGAACCACTCTCTCCCGCATCCGGAAAATCAAAGTCCACCGATGCCATATTGCAACCGGAGAAGCTGAGTGCAATCGTGCCGTAATTGCTGTCCTGCACAGCGATAGGGTCTGAGGTATTGAAGCGGCCACCGGTGGTGAGTTCGGCATTAAGGATTGCCGAGTTGCCATCGTATGACCCAAGTGCCGTGATCCAGCGCTGGTCAGCTGCGCCGATCACCGCTTTGGCGTTTGCGGGCGGCGTTTCGAGATCGAAGGTGAACCAGGCGAGGAATATCAGATTTTGATCTGGCAGTACCGTCACAAACATACCCTGGAAGGGCGCGTCGGGGTTCACCCAGGCATCGTTGAGACCGGCGTTTATCTTGAATGACGCTTCAGCGGCCGGCAGATGAGATGGGGATACGGCTTTAGCTGATTGACTTGCCAGCAGAGCCGGCAAGAACATTGCGCACAACAGGCTCGCTTTAATAAACAACTCTGTTCTCACGGTTTATGCACAAAATGGAAGTACTATGATTTGATCCTGATTGTGAAGGCATATTCAATTTCCCGGATTCGTGTCGTTTGCTTCTGTGAGAGGTGACCCGAACTCGATGTAGAATCTTTCAAAGTTTCCGGTGAAGGCGATACTTGGCAGTCTGTCGGGTTTGACCGATCGTAGCGAGAGAAATCCGATTTGAGTCAGATTTTTCGGTCTTTTGAGGCGAATAGCACCGCTATTTAACGAGAAAGAGCGGGAGATCTGGCCAAACTCGGCTTTTTCGCAGTAGATCATGTTAAATCCGACAGACTGCCAGAGTAGGTATCATGATCAGAGAGTTGATCAATCCAGGTGAGTTCCTGGTGGATGAATTGGAGAATTACACAGGTGGATCTACACCCGCATCATGGGAGCGGGCTTTGAAGGCGTTATTTACAAAAACAGGCCCAAGGTCAGTAATAACCAAGCAAGGCGCGCAAGCCGGGCAGGGCATATTCAACCAGCCTTTTTTGTGCATCCGGCAGTTCATCGGGAACATCCATCGCCAGTCCGACCAGGTTTTCCCGCGCAGTGCCACTTTGTTTGCGATCGGAGCCAACCCGTACACGTTCGCGCCAGTCGTCCGGCAGGGTTTTGATACCGCAGTAGCCTAAAGTTGTTGAGAAGTACCTTTCTGAATCTTCCGAGTCGAGGTTTTTGACCGCATGGAGCAAATCTTCCATTTTTAACAATGTGGCCTGGGTGCCTATCCACGCGACAGCGTTGTTTACAAATATGTCCTCCATGTGCGGTGCCTTGCCATGGATTCCAAAAATCATCATGTTCATTACTTCCTCAATGGACACACTACCGCCTTTGATGTGATCTATTGACCCCTGGAACGTATCGGACAGGAAGAAACGTGCTCTTGCCAGCACCCATGTATACGGATCACGAACCAGCACGGTGTGTCTGACACCTTTAAGGGCGATGGCGGAATCATCGGCAAACAGCAGGTGCCCCCAACTCAGCTTCGGGGTGGATTTGGAGAAGGCCCGTAAATGCTGTTTCAATACCGGTATTTGTATAAAGGTAGTGTGATATTGCTGCTCAACCGGGACAAACATTCGTACGATGTTGCGAAACAGGTGGGTTCCGCACTTTGGCACGCTGTTGAGGAAAACGGGTTGTTCCAGTGGAGTTTGCTCGAAATTCCTGTTTAGTTCGTTCAGGGTATCGCCCTGTGCAACGATTCTTGGCATTTAAAAACTCCCTTGCAATAATTCATACCAGGTCTAAATGAAGAGTGCCGGCGGATGCCGGCACTCCATTTAGGTATAAAACAGCACTGTTTAGAAGAAATCCCAGGCTACGTTGAGGAAGAACCTTTGGCCCAGATAGTCGTACTGCGAGTAGAACGCCGAGTTACCTGCGGTACTCAACTGCCCAAGGCTAAGGGTCGTGACCCGTGGCGGTTCCTCATCAAATGCATTGCGTATGCCGAGGGTCGCCCTGACGCCTTTTTGCTCGAAGTGCCTGGTAATGGAAAATGAATGATAAGACACCGAATCCGCATCAATAACCACGCGAACTTCCTCACCACGATAGGTGGTTGTATCACCACCAAAATCCTTGACGTTGGAAACATCACCGATAAAGTCGACACCCCAGTAATAGGACCAGTTACCCTTGTCATAGTTTGTCCACAACCTGCCAACCCATTTGGGTTCACCAAACTCACCGTTATTGTCCCTGACTGTGTCCTCAAATAGCGCGGTACTCGCCTCATCCTGAAGCGTGAACTGCGTATCAAAACTCAGACTCCCGCCCCATGCATCGACGATATACTTCAATGCGAAGTCCCAACCGCTGTTGGTCTGTGTTGCGACATTGATAAAGCTGTCACGGACATTGTCGATGCCGGCGTTAAGACCGGTCCTGTCAAACAGGTCGCAGAGCGGATCAGACGGCCAGAATTCGGAGTTGTAGCAACCGCCGACAATGCCACCTGCACCGAGCTGATCGACCTGGTTATCAACCTGGATATCGAAGTAATCCAGCGACACGCTCAGATTGGCAAAAGCCGGTTGCCAGACGATGCCGGCCGTCTTGGATGTGGACGTCTCGGCATCGAGTACGCCGAGGCCACCACCGGTGATAACCTCTGCCGTGATCGTGCCACCCGTGAAGTCCGGTGGCAAACCATCAGGATATGTATCTGTGGTCGTGACCGAGCAATTGTCCGCAACACGTTGGGAAATATTACCCGCATCCAGGTTGTCACCCCAGCGGATGCATGGATCGATGAATCGCTGATTTATGAATGAGGTCTGGTCGGCAAGATACAACTCGAACAGTGCCGGGGTACGGAAAGAGGTACCCTGGCTCGCCCTGAAGCGGACACTGTCTGTGATCTGCCAGTTGAGACCGATTTTGTAGGTAGTGTCACCACCGTATGAATCGACATCGGTGTACCGGCCTGACAGGTTCAATGAAACGTACTTGGCACCTACTGTGTCTGTTATCAGGGGCATATCCAACTCTGCAAAAATCGCCTTGGTCGTATCTGAACCCTTGGTTATTCCGGCAGAAGTTGTACCCCAGCCATTACCCGCCAGGGTGATTTCGCCTGGCACATCATTAATTTCGTCACTACGGTATTGGAAGCCGAATGCAGAAGCTACAGTACCCGCCGGCATCTCGAATAAATCGCCCGTCACGTAGCCCTCCACCGACCATTGGGTATATTCAGTGTTGCCGGTTTCGGAGCCAAACAGGAAGTCCCGCATGGAGGGAGAAACATCACCAGCGAGAAACTGCGGATCCAGCCATGGAATATCCTGGCACGGAACACCTCTTACTGACGTCACCATGCCTTCACATGAACCGCCCAGCCAATTCTGATCCTCGACCGAATCGTTAAAAATCTGGTCTTCGGTATAGCTGCCGTCTGATCTACTGTATTGATAGGACAAATCCCAATCCCAGTCATTTGAAAAACTTCCTCTCAGCCCGGCAACAAAGCGTGTGTAATCTACTTTGACTTCTGTGTCACTATGGTCAGTGATCGGCGTTGGGCTCAGCCATTGCGCGCCTGTCCAGCCCTCGCTGAGGGTATTACCGTAAAAGTAATTGTAGTTATAGATGTATCCCCAGAACTGACGATAGCCGTTAACCTTGGTTTCACGCCGGTTCAAAAGAGCTTCCGCGTACATATCCACATTTTCGCTCAGGCTGTATTCGCCATCTGCAAACAAGGTCATGGTCTCCGTTTCCGGAAAGAAGGATGTGTCATCCTGGAATGGATGATCGTAATTAGTGAGTCCGTCAGAGTCATAGTCATAGCTAACCGGGTACCAACCCGGGGGGGTGCGCATGGCATACGGGTCACCCGGTGTTGCACTATCATTGAAAGATGGCGGAAACAAATTTGGGTCATCACCATAAATATATTGTGCCTTGGCGCCGGATGGCACATTGCCACCTGGATCCTGATAATCGTAAATCCAGACATGACCCCAGATCGAGTCACGGCATGAATAGGAGTTCGTGCGTGTATCGAAAGCGTCCGCCCGCTCACCGGTATCGGGATCGAAGATGTACATCTCCGGGCAGGCCAGGTAGTCGCGGTCACCATTCCTGAGTTCTTTGATCTTATGGTAATCTGCTGTGACGCTGAATCTACCTTTCTCGTAGTCCTTGCCGAAGCGTCCGGAGATACGTGTTTCCTCGCCACCGCTCTCGGTCGGTATACCCACATAGGCTTCGATTGTGCCGCCTTCGCTGGTCTTGGTGATGATATTGACAACACCAGCCACCGCATCGGAACCGTAAATCGATGAAGCGCCATCTTTGAGGATCTCGACCCTTTCTATAGCGGCCAGCGGCAGTACATTAAGATCGAAAGCAGATACACCACCCCTGGTGCCTGCAGGACCGGCTCGCCGTCCGTTCAACAGGGTAAGGGTGCGGTTAGCGCCCAGTCCCCTGAGAGATAAGGTCTGTGAACCAACACCTCCGTTGGTTACGAAAGCCGAGGAGATCGCTGGTGTGATCTGTGCAGAACCGGCAGCGATCGTTGTTCCCTGTAGCAATTCAGCGATATCGGCGACACCCTGAATACCACTCATATCGGTATGGATCACATCCACCGGAGTAGACGAGGAGAATGAATCTCTCTTGATGCGTGAGCCCGTTACGATGACCTCTTCGACGACTTCATCAGTCATCTCTGCTTCGGGCGCGTCCTGTGCAAGCGCCAGTGAATTGATTCCCAGTGCGCTGGCAGCAATTGCGCAGCTAATAGCATTTGCCAAGGGTGTTCTTTTAAGCATCTTTGATTCTCCCAATTAACCTAAAACGACAGTACGCCTCTTTGGCCAACCCTACGCGCGGGCCAAAAAAGCACAAGATAGACTCTTGAAATTCTACGTGATGATTATTAATACACAAGAAGTGAAGGAAAGCCAGATTCGGTACTTGATGTGCCATTAGTAATGTAGTACCACAAGAAGCGGGTTTGGAATAGATTAAAATTGAATTAGTCAGGATTAACTTTGGTTTAATTGATCTGTGTCAACTTATAAGAAGTGGTTTTAGGTGGCTTAAATACTATTAATTTGCAGAGCAAACTGACGTTGACTTGCGGTATGTCATGCTGCCAAATCACAGCAGCGCTAAACTACCGTAGCGAGATGGAATCTGACAATACAGAATAAATGGGGTGTTGAATGTACATTGAAAATAGTGATGACATGTACAGTGGACTTATTAGCCAGGTTGAGACGATTATCGACCTCGATCGACCCGGGATCGAGTTGCTTAAAACCGATCGTTCGAAGTATGGCGTCACCAATTATCCGAAGTGTCACATCCATGATATCTTGATCTTAAACATTGGCGGCGAGTTGTTTTACGCTAAAGGTGAAGATGTCTATTTGCGGATATCCAGTCGATATTCATTGAGCTATAGAAATTTTCTTGAGTTTTCACTATCGCTCTTTCAATTCGATGATTGTTCTGTTCCGGAAAGAAAATTTTGTTTTTTGGATGAGCCCGATGTGGCCGAGGTCAACTTTGAAAGAGAAGTCGTTCAGCGGCACTTGTCAGCTATCGAGTGCATCACCGATGACACGTCGCCTGGCAACATCCCGGATTCAAAAATAAGGGAATTATTCATTTTTTACCTCTCCAGAAAAGAGAGGCTCGTTGCAAAAGATGGTGCCGTGTATGACGATGTCTACAATCATCACGGCAGGGATGTTGTTCATGAGGTCCTGGCATCGGTGCTCGGGCAGTTGCTGGGGATACGGGTTCCACGCAACTATTTTGGCTATAAGAGTTCTCAGTTCAAATTGGCAATCAACAATGAAACACAGCATGCCGGTCCTGACCATCACCGGTACGTTCTATCGAGAGCTGTTCAGGATACGCATCCCACTCCTTTCCTGGTGGATGTGCTGAATAAGAAATTCAGAAAGTTAAACATTATTTGGGGGCTGTCTCTGTATCGGGAGGAATCAAATCCTCTGAATTTGCAGTTTTTCCAGAACAAGGAGCCTGCTGATTTACAGGACTTTGGGAATCTGATTATCGACCAATGTACCTGTTTTGCCGATTTGATTCTTTCGGACTTTCTGGACCGGTTACTTGGCGGAGCGAAAGACCGAAAATCTTATGACTATCTCTTGCCGCAGGGACTGGAGGGTCCGATATTCACGGTGGATTTTGGAGAGATCCTGTTTCCCGAGCTTATGTTCGATCCCTTTGAGCCGCACTATCTTGCACAAAAAGTGGCGCGCGGATCAGATTTCAAGGATTATTTCAGGCAGATTGGTGAGTTGGCACCTGATAACCTATACCGACAAACGATTGCCGACCTTGTGCTCACGGTCAGGAATATTGATTTGCATATCATTAGCCGCCTGGTCAACGCGATTCCGGAAACATTCTTCCTGGATCATCCCGGGAACGGTCAATACTGCTATCAAAAGGCATCAATAATAGATTTCCTGGAAAATCAGTTCACCATAATCATGGAACAGAACGACATTTAATATGGGACAGCATCGATGAGCGACGTAAACGAACAATCAACTTACAGAATTCCACCCGGAACGAAACTCATTATCGTTGATGCCCATGACACGATTTTCCAGCCGGATTTAAGTCGAACACAAGCCGATGTCTTCAAAGATCCGATGAAAAAGGAGCGTATCACCTGGATGCTGCGGTATGGGTTCCTCAATTTTATAGAGTATTTCGCGGTTCAGAAGAAGCTCCAAATCGTGATCAGCTCTGACGGTCGTAAAAGGCGGTTGACCAGGATCGCCCGGCGGTTCGGAATCTACGATAAATTAAAGGCGATCTACGGGGCTGAGCATATCGACAAGTGGGACTACTTGAAACGACTTGATAAGATCCTGGATCAATGTCAGGTGGAAGCCAGGGATGCGGTCTTTATCGGCGACAGCCAGGTCGACCAGTTTTCAGCCGAAAAATATGGCGTAGCCTTTATCCAGGTGCCCAATACCGTCTCCGAACGCGCCTTTTCTTTCAACTCCTTTCTGGAAATAGAATTTGGTAGCGGAGACTATGGTCTCGAGTTGATCGATCTGCATGGAATCAAACAGGTCTCCCACAACCTGGCGACGCCCCAGCTCGTGGAAGAGATCATTCGGCGGAATGAAGGCGTGATGGCCCACCTTGGGCCGGTTGTGATCAACAAGGTTGAGTTTGAATCTGCTGCTGATATCGGGGTATACCTTGTACGGGAGCCCTCAAGTGAAAATGATATCCACTGGAGCGATGTGGTATCGCCTGTTGAGATAGAGGGCTACCACCGCATTTTTGATAGTCTGAAAGATTTTCTTAAAGATCAATCGGTTTATATTCAGGATTGCTACGCCGGATCGGAAGCGTCCTGTCGTATTCCACTGCGTATTATCACCCAGGATGCATGGCCCAATCTTTTTGCAAGGCATATGTTTCGTCATGTCAGCAGCGAGGAGATGGAATCGTTTTTCCCTGAGTACACACTGATTCATGTTCCAGAGTTCAAAGCCAGTGCCGGCGGGGATGAAAATATATCGGATAACATGATCCTGATAAACCTCCTCAAAAAGTTGATCCTGATCGTCGGGGCAAACTCTTCAAATGCGATTCGAAAGGCCGTCTTTTTTACCTTGAGCTTCATCCTGCCAAAGAATGACATGATACCGGTCCGTTGCTCTGCCATTAAGGGTGACGATGGCAGCTTGTCCGTCTTTTTTGGAAGGGATCAAGCGCTGAAAAACAGTCTATGCCTCAATACCAATTACGCATTTTTCGGGGACGACTGCCATGGTTGGACCCAAAACGACTTCACCAACATGGAGTGGGGCTGCCGAACCCTGGTCGATGGGCTCGATGAAATTATGGACCCGAGGATATATTCGGCTACGCGAAAATTTGCAACCATTCTGGAAAATGCCGGGATCGATGAAAAGCGGCATATTATATTTGAGAGAAAGAACCCCAAATATCACTCGGTTGCGTCCTTCCCCATAGCCCATTTGCAGCATGCTGACAGAAGCGGAGTATCCGCTTTTCCAAAACATGTTTTCATTATCGTAAAGGATTCGATGGGCGTGCTTCCGGCAATGGGAAAACTGACCCGGGAGCAAGCTGCGATTTTCCTGTTGCTGGGTTATGAATCGAAGTGGGATCTATCCCAAGCCGAAGAGTTCCCCACTATCTCTTATTTGCCCTATTACACCAGCGATCTTGCCTTTTACCGGGAATCTTTTTATGCCGGACTTTTATACGAGAAGCTCGAGCGCGCACAAAGCCAATGCTGGATATTGAACGCAATACCTGTTGGGCCCAACAAAAATAACACCGCTGTAGTCAACCTGACATTACTGCGACGATTTGTTTCCGCGATACAGAGCGATAAAGCTCATCAGTTCAAGTGGCATATGGACAGTTATTGGAAGTATCAATCAGTATGCGGTTTCGCGGGATATCCGGAGGCCATGCTGAACCCGGAAATAGCGTGGGAAGGTGACCGTGATCGATTTGTAGTGGTAAATCAAATGTTGAAAGACTCTTTTTCAAACCGATTAAGTAAATATGAAAACGATTTGTCCCCGGCGATAAAAAGCGCTTTGAACTGGTTTGAGGATTGAGTGCGTACCCGTAGTGCCGATGCATAGTTAATTGATTTCTGTCATTATCTGGTCACAATGCATGCGGTATCTTGGCCGTAGCCGCCTGCAAGTGATTGCTGAAGATCTTTCGAGGCAGATACTATACCTTTGAGGGTTTTCTATTAGATATAATACTAATAAAATCATATGTGTATATTTTATTGGTTCAACATTGGCACAGAAATGGGAGTTTTTAATAATGAGTGTGTTAAAGCTAGATCTGAGTAAATATGGCATCACTGATGTAAAGGAAATCGTTTACAACCCTTCCTACGACACCTTGTTCGAAGAGGAGACAAAACCAGGGCTGGAAGGCTTTGAAAAGGGCGTTGTGACAGAGTATGGCGCGGTTAATGTGATGACGGGTGAATTTACCGGACGCTCTCCCAAGGATAAATACATCGTTATGGATGATGTCTCCCGTGACACCATCTGGTGGACATCTCCCAAGTCTCCGAACGACAACAAACCGACGACTCCCGAAGTCTGGGCCGATCTGAAAGAGCTGACGACCAGACAACTCTCCGGCAAGCGCTTGTTCGTTATCGATGCCTTCTGCGGTACCAATGCCGATACACGACTGAAGGTACGGTTCATTATGGAAGTTGCCTGGCAGGCGCACTTTGTCAAGAACATGTTTCTGCGCCCGACCGACGAGGAGTTGAAGAATTTCGGTGAGCCTGACTTTATCGTCATGAACGGTTCCAAGACATCCAACCAAAAATGGCAAGAGCATGGTCTCAACTCCGAGGTCTATACCGTTTTCAACATGACCGAGAAAATACAGGTGATCGGCGGTTCCTGGTACGGCGGTGAGATGAAGAAGGGCATGTTTGCGATGATGAACTATTTCCTGCCGTTACGCGGGATGGCTGCAATGCACTGTTCCGCCAACGTGGGCGAGGATGGCAGTACCGCTATCTTTTTCGGTCTTTCAGGTACCGGCAAGACGACTCTCTCCACCGACCCCAAGCGCGCACTCATCGGCGACGATGAGCATGGCTGGGACGACAATGGTGTGTTCAACTTTGAAGGTGGTTGCTACGCCAAGACCATCCATTTGAGCGAAGAGGCCGAACCGGATATCTTCCATGCCGTCAGACGCGATGCCTTGCTGGAAAATGTCACGGTAGAAGAGGACGGTGAGGTCGACTATGACGACAATTCATTGACTGAGAATACCCGGGTTTCCTACCCGATCTACCATATTGACAATATCGTCAAACCGGTATCCAAGGGCGGTCACGCAAATAAGGTCATCTTCCTGACCGCGGATGCTTTCGGCGTGCTGCCGCCGGTATCCAAATTAACACCTGACCAGACGAAGTATCACTTCCTCTCCGGTTTTACCGCAAAACTGGCCGGCACGGAGCGTGGTATCACCGAACCGACACCAGCCTTCTCAGCCTGTTTTGGCAAGGCATTCCTGAGTGTACATCCGACCATGTACGGTGAGCAGTTGGTGAAGCGGATGAAAGCATGCGGTGCTGATGCCTACCTGGTTAATACCGGCTGGAATGGCACCGGTAAGCGTATCTCAATTCAGGATACCCGCGGCATTATCGACAACATCCTCAATGATTCGATCGACAAAGCTGAAACCAGGATGATACCGATTTTCAACCTGGAGGTACCGCTGGCACTACCTGGCGTCGATGGTGGCATTCTCGACCCACGCGATACCTATGAGGATGTGTCGGAGTGGCAGGCCAAGGCAGAGCAACTGGCCAGGCTGTTTATTGATAACTTTGCAGATTTTACCGATAACGAAGAGGGCAGGTCACTGGTTGCTTCAGGTCCGCAATTAGACGGATAAAAAAATCGAACGCGGGATCTCCCGTTTGGGCCAGGGGACGTTTTGTACAGGCAAAAAAATGCAGGGTGTCGAAACACCCTGCATCGTCATCACGGCCCCATGATTTCCATAACGAAACAGTTAGAGCAGGGAACCCCCCACCAAAAAGGCCAGCAGACCGAGTGGATAGACAAAACCGGTGTTGGCCATGTTTGAGCCTGTCAGATTGTCGAGCACCTCCTGCGTGTCCTCGAGTTGGAGCAGTTGGTCGGTTTTGTGCGACCTGGAATAAACAGAAAAGAAGCTGATCATCTCAGGAATGCTGGTCACGGCGCCCAGCAGCCATCCTGCGATGGCCGGGTGAACCCCGAATTGCTCCACTACCTCGCGGGTAGCATTACCAAGAAATATACCAGCGATTGCGATGAGAATAAGTGCGCCAGCCGTAATCAATAAGCCAATTGGAAGGCTGCCAACCGCCTCGCCATGGCCGCCTTCCTCGGTACCGGTGGGGTTCAGGTGCACATCCATCAGCCGGTAGAACACAAAGAAACCAAGAAGGACCGGGATGAGCAACCAGTGAGTATCAGCGCCGGCCTGCATCAGCACCAAAGGGAAGACAACGGCCAGCAACGCAAAACCGATCTCGTCAAAGAAACGACGGTTAAACAGCTCTTTGTGCTGACCATAGTAAAGAACGGCGGCCAGCATCAGTCCAGTGTTGATCATATTGCTTGAGGCGATGTTCCAGAGACCAGCGTCCCAGACTCCAGAGAGTCCAGCTGCTACCAGGCACACAAACTCCGGTACGGACGTGGCATAGCCAGTGACCTGCCCGCGGGTCTTTGCGCTCCATTTCCGAGCGGCCGCGATCTGTCGGAGTCCATTGAGCATTCCGTAGCGCACCAGGGCGATGATGAGCGCGGCTGTGAATAACATCGTCAGGGCTGCCAGGAGCCCTCCGGAGAGTATAGATTGCATAAAAGCCATTTTGCCTGAATTGCGGAGTCAGTGAATTGCGGAGTCAGGACACCCACGTCTCATCACGAAAGAAAATGTCCCTGTTCTTCTACCTGGTCAGCTTTTCGCTGTAATATTGGCGTACTTGACGCGAATTTTATTGTTGTCAATTTCCTTGCCGTTTAGCTGTTTTATTGCAGCCTTGGCGTCACCGCTACGGGGCATTTCAACGAAGGCAAAACCCTTCGAACCACCGGATTTTTTGTCCAGTACCAGCGTACAGGATTGCACTGAACCGCAGGCATCAAACAATGCGCGAAGGTCTTTCTCGGAAGTAGTACGTGCCAGATTGCGGACTAAAATTTTCATGAGTGCGGGTAGACTAACACAAGCCCTCGATAAAATATTGGAGCAGGGTGTCATCGGTCAATACCAGGCACGGTTTGAGGATTCAACATAATAGAGCGCCAGATCTCTGAAACGAATGGCATCTTGCTCACAAACATATGAAATTTTCAGACTATGAGATGCCAGGTGGATGGTTAATTGCGCCAGTCCCTTACGACGCTGGCCTGGTGTTTGGCGAATATCAACCCGTTGAACTTTAAAAAGGGGAAAAACAGTGGTTTGTGTACCAAAGAAACCACGACGCACAAACCCATAGTCACGAACCACAGCGTAGCCGACTTTTTTCCAGACCTGGCTTACGATAGTCCATGCGAGCACCAGGCCCAGAGGTAGCAGGAATGCAAATTTCCAGCTGACTGCCAGACTCAAAACCCCGGTGATGAATAGCAAAAATGGCAGCACGGCCCACCCCAGGATGACCATGTTGAGACGACGACGGTTTATCCTGGAAAACACTACATCATTGATTTTACAGGTGGGAAAAAACTCTGAAACCAAATCAATCATCTCGCTTTTATGCAAAGCAGGTACCAAAAATGTAGCCTTGGAACCTATGGGCAGTT
>Ga0164315_10003332_pt1 | contig 12459 bp, 22 predicted proteins | sample GuaBasSedimGuay6_FD_113737 | JGI IMG/M metagenome (GOLD analysis project Ga0164315, IMG submission 113737) | Subseafloor sediment microbial communities from Guaymas Basin, Gulf of California, Mexico - Guay6, Core 4569-2, 0-3 cm | ecosystem: Environmental > Aquatic > Marine > Hydrothermal vents... | reverse complement strand
TTCATATTCTCCACTGGAAACTAATTCATTTCCAGTTATCGTGCCAGTGGTTTCATCGAAAACCAGTATTCTACTATCGGTACCGACACTTCCTGAAATTTTATAAGACATGTTGATCTCCTAAATGTAAATTATTAGAATATTCAATTTTTTAGGCGGGCTAAATACAACCCACGTTATTTTAAACAACAAAAGGGTAAAGGAAAACCTCCCCTACCCTTTAATGGTTAGTTAATTGACCATCTTATCGTGGTCACCTATGATTTACTCACTTTCTTTTAATTTCTTTAAAAAATCTACGTGTTTTTGAATTTGTTTATTAATTTTAATTAATTCGTCTAACGCAGATAGTCTGCTTCTGTGTAGATCACGTAAACTAGCTTCTAGATTGTCCATAATAACTTGTTTTCTGGTATACTCGTCCATGCTGCTCATAATTAATCCTATGTAAATTAATCTAGATATTTTAAACGGGCCATTACATGTACTCTTCTCCTCGACTCTGCAAAAGCAATGAAATCCTGTTCAGTTTTTTGATTCAGAGAAGCGTGTATTTCGTCAATTTTTTCTTTTGATATTTTTACCTTTTTCATTTTAAGCTTTTTTAGTGAATACGTTTTATAATATCGCCCCTTGTCTGGTAAATATTCTCTCTGGTAACTGAACACAAGTAAGATCACCCATGAAATCAAAACAAGCTCCAGTATCAATACAAATCTTATATTTCTCGTTTAAAATCTCATCGTTAGGCGTGTGTCCGAACACTACTACTTTACCTTTATAATCATCATGCTGAAAAGTTCTGTTCCATAGAAGAATATTATCAGGTAAAACGTCTAGCGGAAAATCAGGAACAATTCCAGCGTGTACAAATATAAAATCATCTGTTTCATAATATAATTTTAGGGTTTGAAAAAACTTAATGTGTTCCAGCGGCATTTTCCTATCGGTATAGTTTTTATTATGCTGGATACTGTAACCGTGTTTATAATAACTTTTTAGTGTTTTGTTACCACCATTACCGGTAAACAGCTTTTCGTTTATTCCGGATAAGTAATCCATAAACATTTGTTCATGATTTCCCATCAGAAATACACAATCGTATTTCGTACCCAGTTCTATAAGGTAATCAATAACCTCGAAAGAGTATTTACCACGATCTATGTAATCACCAAGAAAGACTAGCTTATCGTTTTCCTCAGGGAACACTCGTCTTATAAGAGCCTTCAGTTTATGAATCTCCCCGTGAATATCTCCAAATGCAAAAATCCTCATTTTATTTCCTAGACCACCTATATCTTCCTTTTAATACTGGCTGCTTTAAAACTAACCACTCCCCTTCTACCTCACAATCACCGTCTACAGGATTATCATAATCCTTACCTTCTGTAATTTCTCTAAATACATGCTGTAAAAGTGGATAGACTCCTTCTTCCGAGTCTGCCTCAATTTTAATTTCCAAAGCATTTATCATCTATTACTACTCTACGGCCTGTATTAACTCTGCTAATTGTTTAATTAAGAAAGAATTTTCTACAACCAAAGAAAAATACATAAAAGAATCGAGAACCTGCTCCTCTGTGGTGTCATACATAGCTGCTGCATCAGTAATAGCTCCCCCAGTTTGTCCTTTAATGTTGTTTTTTAAGTCATTTAGTTGATGAATTTTAGTAAATACTAATTCGGTCATTTCCTCATGACGATCTTCAGGAATACCAATAAAAGCTTGTTTAAGTAACTGACTAATTAAATCTTTTTGATATCCTAAATCTGCATAACCTTTGATACTTTCGATATTGTTCATAACGCCTCCTGTCCTGTTAAAATTATAAATAATTATCGTCTGGCCTTTTTCTTTTTCTTCTTTTTAATTTTAGGTGCCGGAATAGTAATACCGGTTCGTCTAAGTTTCTTTGGTTTATTGATCTTCATTGGTTTCTCTCTAGGCCCGCCGTAAGTACAGTTCATTAATTTATAACCATCTTTTCTATATTTTTTAATAAAGTACCTTTCTAGTCTATATGCCTTTTTCTCAGTTTTAGTTTTACGTATAACAATCATCTTAAAGACGATACCATTACTCATCAATTTTCTAGCTTTATTATATTTCGGTAATTGATTTCCTCGTAAAATGGCTTCCTTGTGTTCCTTCCGTCTCCTGGCCATGTTGTTAGTCTTACCAACATAATAAGGTCTGTTTTTATTATCTATAAATACATAAATGCTGTAGGTCATAAAAATCTCCTCTTAAGTTAGATTAAACTTTCTCCGTTTGTACGGTTTAAGACAGAATTAAAAGGTGAAATTATCACCTCTACCTTATTACAGTTAGTTTATTTATAGTATTGGTTTATCATATAATTATCGGTATAATACAAAAATTGGTAAAGGCATTATGGTTTATTAACTAACAATTTTTCCGCCGGCGGAAAACAACCACGATACCCCTAATCTATCTGTAATCTATTATTTGTCGATAATTTAGCCACAGACCGCTTTACCTTTTCCACTCTCCTCTCTTTTGTTTTTATTGGTAAGCCGATACACTAGTGTAAAACATAATCCAGTGCAGCTTTCCAGTAGTTGTACGGCATTGTTAGTATAAGCACTTCACCATTATCATACTGTAGATATATATTATTTTTATATAAATCTTGTTTTTGCATAATTGTCTTTGTACTGTATACTATCTCTATACCTCGTATACCGTCATCGTTATATGAATAAGATATGTATTCAGATTGTCCATCGTCCCAGAATGCCGTTACACTAGAATTATAATCTTTAATACCATATACAATAGTGTACATGGTATCCTTATTAGTTATATCTATACGTTTTAATTTAATTATAATATTAGACGTGTTTTCAGTAAAAGTATAAAAAGTAACCACGGCTCCGGTTGTGCTAGGAGATTCGTATTTACCTTTATCAATAGAATACTTAGTATTATCTAGTGATACGTCTTGCTCTATATTAGAGGTTGTTCTACAGCTCATTAATATTATACTAATAATCATTATACTAAATAAAAGTCTTTTCATCATGGTCATCTCCTTTTATACACCTTAAAAATATACTAGTTATACTATTAATATTTTTCGTAATCACGTTCTATCTCTGTTAATAACTTTAAAATATTGTCTTTATTTTTTTCAAATTCTTTTAATACTGGTTTTAGGTATTCTGAAATTTCTGAGATATAGTCCACATCATTAACTAAAACATCATCTTTGTGCTTATACATGTATCGGTTTTGTATATTTATGGATCTTGCAATATCTTTTGTTATGTTACTTATATAATTATATATGGCTGTTGCTAGTTCTTTAGGTATCTTGTGTTTGTTATATATTAGGAATTCTCGTAATTCCTTTACACTGGCATCGAATTCGTTTTGTACATCCGCTTTATCTAAATTATAAGTCGCTTTATCTAAATTATATGTCACTTTATCTAAATTATATGTCGCTTTATCAATAATGGTGTTACTTATTTTTATATATGTATTGATTATAATACTGCCATATCTGAATACGTCTGTTACTGTTGTTGCTAAATAAGCTATTTTTTCTTTACTTATTAATAACACCTCCTTTCTCTTCTCTCTCTTTTCTATTTTTTTAATAGCTACTATAATAAATATAATACTAATACCAATTAGTAGATCCAATATAATCCCCATTACACTACCTCCTATATTTTCCGCAATTATTTCCAATATACCTATCATATTTATCAGTGTTCCTCCTTTTATGTTATACTACACTTTATTAAAATTATACTACACTTTATACCCTTCTTTATAACTCTACATAGACATAAGGTGTTTCTTTCTATTTATCGTTATACTGGCTACTATGGTATCGCTATGCTAGATAATTAGTATATCGCTATACTCGTTACTAGATTGTTGTTATACTAGACTATATACTATCGTATTACTAAAATAATAGTCACTATTTTATGTTTGTCAATGATTATCATGGTCGAATGTTTATTTATGACCAAATTCATAGTCTGTGGGACCTATATAGTGTAGTGAGGGGTATATTCCGCCAATGTTTTTATAGGGGCGGGGGTATAGGCTAAGTAACGTTTTTATGTTATGCCATCCTCTTCATTATTTTTTTCTGTGTCTTATTAGCACCACCCTCCGAAGCTGCTGGGTGAGGTATCTAAACTCGCAGCATTGTTAGTTAACTGAAAGACCTGCAATTTAGTGTAGGAAGGAGATCAACATGGAAACAAATAAAGTGATAGTAGTGTCTCAGGATACAGTTTACGCGGTTGCAGAGAACGTTTACAAAGGATTCAACAACTGGAGAGTAATGAGCGAGACAGGTTGGAGCGTAGCCCATGTAATTGCACTGGACACAATACTTCCATTGGATTTCGAATGGTGGGCCTTAGAAGACGCCGAGTGTTGGACAGTGGCCCATGTGGCAGCAGATTACGGTACATTACCTGATGGATTCAACCAGTGGACAATCGCCGACGAAAGAGGGTTTAGTGTTGCCCACATGGCAGCAATTAAGGGTAACCTTCCTGAAGAGTTCGACCAGTGGGAACTGATGGATGAAAATGGATTGACAGTGAGAGATGAATACAACAAGTACAACTCGTTATCTACAGAGCTTGACTCTAGTGAGTTCTTCGACAATATACCATTCTAACGTATGTGTAGACCCTCCGAAGCTGCTGGGTGAGGTGTCTAAACTCGCAGCATTTTTAATTAATTTGTTAGATTCACTAATTAGGGAAAAATGGGGGTATATTATGAAAACATTTAAAGATTTAGTACGAGCAGTTACATTAGGTATATGTGCATTTGAAGTTGGGGTTAATATGTTAATTATTGCACCAATTAGCATAATAATATTAGTAGTAAGAAAGATGAATAGAAACCATAAACACATGCAACAATAAATAATATAAGACCAAAAGGAGATTAACATGGATACATTAAATAAAATATGGAACAGCGAACCGATAAAAGCACTTATAAATATATTCAATGGAGTAGGAATTATACTTCTGTCCATAGTTATGATAGTAATGGCTTTTGTAGTGTCACCTGTATTTATTCCTGTAGCAATGTTCCTCGTAACTGTCACTATAATAATATCCTCACTGATGTTCGTTGTATGGGGAGTAGGGTGGTTATTCAGAAACAAAACTCCAGTTGTAGATAAACCTAATAACTGCAACAGCAATATGAATTATGATTCAGAAATTGCTAGACTTAAAGCTGAAATAGAGGCTCTTAAAAACAACTAGATACTGTCTATTGTACCATCCTCCGATACGGCTGCTGGGTGAGGTTAAACTTGCAGCCTTTGTTACATTGAAAAAACATCTAAAGTGGGGGCATTATGGAAAAAGTTATTAAAATAATAAAAGGTAATGACAGTAAAGCAGTAGCACGTGCATTGAGTATCTTTACATGTGCGGTTACAATTAGTGATATTAAGGAAGCTGATATATACACACTTCACAAAGGAAACTTACTGTTGTTTAGATTTATCGATGGTAAGAAAAAAGAAGTTAGATTGTTCAATACCCATGAAGTAGAGCAGCGACTAGTATCATTAGATGGGGCTAAAACACATCATGTGTAAGTAGACATAACAACCTCCAAAGCTGCTGGGTGAGATTAAACTTGTAGCGTCGGTAGTTAACTATGAGTATTTTTAAGACAGGTAACGTTAATGACTATAATAATAATCAGCATAATAGCAACCATAGTAACCGGTAGCCTAATGTACACTGTGTTAGTTGCCTACTATATAGGTGTAAATGAGGGCCGTAAACAGGTCATCAAAGAAGACATAATCAGACTTGACAGTAAAACTAATACCAACAATTAAAAAGGGGATATAACATGAATTGGATTAAACAACTTAACAACTGGTTAAAGAGTAAAACATTTAAATTGTCCGGCGAAAACCACATATTCGGGCTAGTAATAAAACCAGGACAAAAGGTTTATTTCCGTACTTCTTGTCCGAAGTGCGGAAGTAGGAACGCCCATATAGGTGTGTCTACAACCAATAACCGTATATTTGGGGTGTTCTGCCCCAAGTGTCATAAAACATCATTCTTTACCCTTCAGTCAGGCACGTTGACTAAGGGTGTTAGACTACCCATTACACAGGGCAATGGTACTACACCTATCAGATGTAAGGCAATAACTGCATCAGGTAAACAATGCAAGAACCTCGCGAAGTCTAACGGACTTTGTGGCGTTCATGCCAGGTAGGCTGTTGTGGCCCAGACGAATAACTTTCCGGTATTTACGGATTGCCTCGTTTGGGTCACACAGGTTGTTACTGTGCCTATAAGAATGCTATAGAGTCTGTATAGCGTTGTTATAGGTACAGTAATAACAACCTCAGAAGCTGCTGGGGAGGTTAAACTAGCAGCATTGTTATTCATTGAAATCAAATAAAGGTAAAACATATGGATGTGTATGTAACAGATATACAGTTTGGGTTTAAGCTGGTACCAAGCTGTTACCAGCGAATGGACCTGTTCATGGTGAGAATTGTTACAGCTGGTAAATTCTTGGGGTATGCGTATATTGACCCTTACATTATAGAAATAAACGATATCAACTGTAACATAGATCCAAAGGTATGGTATATCATTGCAAGACTAATCAAGAAGAAGTTTATCACTAACAAACTATTACTATTATAAGTAAAGGAGGTTTAATATGAGTATATTTAAAAAAAAATAGGTATATTCTCATTAGCAGCTGCATTAACAGTATGCGTAATTGAGATAGGAATTGTAGTGTCTTTAGGAATAGCTGTTATTAGTATAGTAACAGTTACTGCTGTTAGTTGGTACAGAGCGAGAAATAATTAACACGGCATAAACCAGAAAGGGGGTTGTATGTTATGAAGAATCATCAGGGTAGAATGGTGCATTACGTAAAGATGCACGAAGACAGGCTTATAGATATAATAGACCGTCGAGCAGAAGAGCATCGGTCACATGGTGGCAATAACCCAAACAACAATATAACTAGAACTGCCAGCACTGACGGTGCACGGACATGGACATTCTAGTAATTGTAACTCTACCTCCGAAGCTGCTGGGTGAGGTTAAACTTGTAGCATTAATAGTTGTAACCAACAAAGGAGTCTAGAATGGGAAAGTTGCCCTTATATACAGTATTTTTGTGGATATACTATAACCAATTGATTGATGGTATGTAGTTACTGTATGCGGAAAGCTTTCATGAGTTGACTTTTTCCATAGGTAGAATGGCTTCTTTGTGCTTACAACTGGATGTTCTCCCACCGGCCATCCAGTGGTCTCTCTCAGGCAAGCCTTCGTTCAAAGGGCGGTGCAGCCATCACTGAGAAGCGTTCTGGTACTGCTCTGCGTTCTGAGTCCTGATTCTGCATTCTGGGAGAGCTCTCCTCCTGTGTTCTGGGAGGTTCTGGGTTCTGGACATTATAATTAGTAAAGGAGGTAGTTATGATTTACGTTATTAACAAATTTGAAAAAAATCCCTACCCTTGGTGCATTGAAGTAGATGTTACCTCAAAGGGCTCATTCAAAGACCTGTCACCCTTCTATTTGGGACCAATTATGTGGAATGACCCAATAACCAAGAGTACAAGGGTTTGCCTCAGGTTCGAAAACTTGTGGCAATATTCCAAAGTGTATAAACAGCACCAACAACTTGGCCCAGACTTCGATGCATGGCAGAAAAACGGTTTCGAATCTAACAGAGCTCACAGATACCCCATGGGCAAGGGTGCCAAACCTCTATACTCACTATGGATGGGGCAAAAACTCGATTACATTGAAGCGAGAAAAAAGCTATACATCCCACAATACGCAGACCTAGTCATACGTACCAAAAGCTATGCTCTACTGTATAAGTGGGTAGTAGAAGGCAAGGATATAGTCCTTCGTGATTTCGATGGATATAACTACAAAGGAGTAGGTATAACCTTAAAGGAGATAGTTAGAAACCATAGACGCCCATTAGGACACGCGTTTGTAATAAAAGCCTTACTAACTGGTGGTATAGACCAGATGCTATAAAACCCAGACTCTAGCTAATATCAAAAAATCATCTTCCTATTCTGGGCTCTCCTCCTGGTTTCTGGAGGGTTCTGGTTTCTGGACGGTTTAATCAATAAAGGAGATAATAATGTTCAAACAAGCACAAGACATAATAATCATTGATGGCAAAAGAACAGTTATCAGACAAAGGTGGTTAAAAGAATTTGAAGCACTCAACAAGATGGGAAGTAACAGTACAAAAACAATCTTAGCCATTAAAAGCTGGAACATGGCAAAAACCAGAACACTGTCTGTTACTATAGGTAGTGAGAAAGTTCACCTAGAAAGCATAAACTACATAAAGGAGGAGTCAAGATAATGACATCAAAAGGAAATCTATGCGGGCCAGACGAAAAATGCTTTGAACCTGGAGAATGTTGGGGACATTTTGAAAACACAATGTGTAAATATCTGGGAGAAGGAAGTACATCAAACCCCACCTTCTTCTGTGAGAAAAGAAAAACAAACATTGAACATAAACACATATACTTCACAAAAGAGAAAGGAAAACAATATGACCCTAATGGTAACTGGACAAAGACAGATGACTCCGGCAGGATGGACAGGCAACCCATGGCCAGCAAACAACCCAACAATCATGGATTGGCACAGCAAGATCCAACAGCTCATATACAACCATGTGTATGAGTATGCTACAACCACAACAACAACAACACCTGAGTTCATCACAGGCATGGCATTAGGGGCTGATACGCTATTCGCAAAAGCAGTATTATCCCTTAATGTCCCATATGCTCTACATGCAGCAGTACCATTTAAAGGTCAAGAATCAATATGGCCGGCACACGCCAAAGCAGAGTACAATTCCATTTTAACCAAATGCAGCTCAATAACACTCGTATGCGATCCAGGATACGCAGCTTGGAAAATGCAAGTCAGAAACAAGTGGATGGTAGACAGAGCCCATGACGTCCTAGCTGTATGGACGGGGAAAAAAGGTGGCACATACAACTGCATCGCAGCGGCAAAAAGCATGAATAGGGCTATAACAATCCTGAATCCAAGTACGTTAACTATCACATAACAAAGGAGATTAAACATGACAACAGTAACAAAGACAACAGATGAAACAAAAGATGAAACAAAAATGGTAGCAAGTCACCCAGTGATGATAGAAAATCGCTGGGGAAATGTGGCTGTTTACGGGCACCACTTGGTGCCTAAGAAGAATATCGAGATATTCGGAAAGTGTCTAAACCTCTCTGAGTTTGGGGAGGAAGAAGGGGACCATGGGGTCCGAAGCGTCATGTTCAGAGAAGACGGAAGACCTGACGGGTTACAAGCTCAGTGCGTACCTGATGCAGGGGCAGTTGTGATTAACCTACAACAGGTCATTATAGACTCTGTGACAGAAACTCTGGAAGAACCAGAACTAAACACACTTGCAGCATTTCATCGCAACCTGATACTGGACTACCTGCACGAAATCCACCACATGGAGATGTTTCACAAAGAAGGGCTTCCAGAAGACATGGTAGGAGATGAGAAAATTGAAGCCCTAGCGGAACAGTGGGCTATGGAGAAGCTTATAGAGTTGGCCAAAACGAAAGACATTGAACCAGCTCATTACAGCGAATCTACATGGCTCTCCGGTCAAATCCATGAACTATTAACAGACCTAAAGAAAAGCAACTGGGTTGATAATCAACTGCACATGATAGAAAACAACATAATGTATCACTTAAAGGAGGTAAAGGACAAGAACGAAGAATTAACACTTATGAGCTTCAAAGGGCTGATTCACCTTATGTCTGGTGATGATGCAGACTCAGAAGAATGGCAAACTACGGTTACAGCAGAGCCTGTAGCAGAACCAACTCCTGCCAATATTGATCCAGTAGGGTTCGACATTAACGATCTTGTTGGAGATATGGAAATGTTGGAGATGGAGCAGGATGATGTTATTCCGGCCGCTCCGATTCCTACGGCACCAATAGCTCCAATTCCTACAGCAGCAACACCTGTAGCACCTGTGTACAATGCACCAGCTCCAGTACTTCCGATAGCTCCAACTGCTCCAATAGCTGTTCCTGCAGCGGCAATACCTGCAGAACAGCCAGCACCACCAGCAGCAGCACAACAACAACCTGCAATGGCAACCCTGCCGCAAACAGGACTAACACCAGAGCAGACAAGAGACGTGGTATTTGGCGTGTTCAACAAGGTATATAACCACATCTTTGCTAACTGTGGACAATTGCAGCAGTCCGACCTTGGCTTCAACAATCCTGAGGCAGTTTCAACAATGAGTATTGAGTTAACTCCACAGGAGAAAGCAGTCATAGTAAAGATGGACTGCTTGGATGAGAACGGGCGTTGGTGCCCACAGTGCGATACAGCGACAGGACTTCGCGGTTTTATAATGAAGAACACAAAGATCCCGGCATTCAAGCTGTACATCAATAACGGCGGACACGAAGCAATAAGGCTTCTGATGCCACAGAATCCTGGAAAGAAAGGCTCTGATGGAGGTTACAGCAAACCAGCAATAGCCGCAAGAGGCGGAGCAAGAATCATGTACGTTATGGACGGAGTAGACAAGGCTCCTGGCCAAGGATCAGTATTTCTCTTTAAATGTATTGATAATGTATGGCAGGCATGTTAGATGAGAACAATGGCTGGAGTAGTCACAGACGTAAGTACCAAAACTCTTGTTATTCAATTAGAGGCTGGTACTTACGTCGAAACTCAAAAGAGAAAAGGGTTCAAACTTGGCACTAAATGTTGGGTATCATATGACTTCGGTCGTGGAGAAATACGTCATCTATACAAAGATGATCCAATGCTGAGGTCAAAACAAGATACAACTAAAGACATAAAATTAGAAAAAGCAGATGGAGAGCACGGTGACATAACAGAAACAAATTCTGATTCTGAGGCTCTCCCACTGTGTTCTGATGGTTGGGAGTTCTGGGATTCTGATTCTGGGATTCTGGAGCTCTCCGGACCGTGTTCTGGTGAGTGCTGTTTTGGTACTTCATCAAATTTTATTATTATTACTTAAACAGGGCGATTGCCCAAAGGAGTTATTATTATGAGTAGATCTATAGGATTAGCAGGTTCATTTTTCGCAGGCGTTAGAGTAGCAGGAAAACTTACTTACATTCCGGAGCACATGAAAAATGGCAAAAAGATCAACAGCCGCTGCGTAATTCCGGTGTATAAGAATTCACATCATGGAACAAACGCAAAGACCGGTGAACAGGGCAGAAGTGATTCATTCAAATTCGTAGCGTGGGGAAAACTGGCTGATACATGTGCGAAGTCACTTCCAGTAGGAAAAGCTATTGACGTAATAGCTGACCCCCAATCATACCTTGGCAACCTGTTCGCAGCAGACGGCAGTATTCGTGTGGATAATGCCGGAGCACCTATTCAGGTTAATAAAGTAAGTTTCACCATCATGAATATCGTATTTGGAGAAGAAAGTGCAAAGGCCGTAGCCGAAGAAGTATCCACCGGCAGAAGACCTGTAAATTGGGCTAACCCAGCACACCCAGATTATCACCTGTGGATACACATACTGAAACAGAGACAAGCCGTTGTTTGGAATGGTGAATCTGAATTCGGTTATGCCAGAGTGGTAGTACCTCAGGGACAGGGGGTAGTTGTAACACCAGGTGTTCCTATACAAAATCCATCTCAGGATCCTACAGCTCCAACACAAACAATGACACAGTATGCAGCTCCATCTCAGGCCCCTACAGCTCCGGTTGACATGACACAGTATACAGCTACAGCTCAAGCTCCTACTGCTCCAACAGCAACACCGGCATATGCAGCTCCTGCACCAGCCCCAGTTCCACCAATAACAGGGTTTGCAGCACCAGGACAAACTCAGGTTCCAACTCAGGCACCAGCTATGGCAACGGCTAACTTGTTCTAGAATTTAATCAATTAAGTAAGCTTCAGGTGAGTACTTCGGTACTTGCCTGAAGTTTTTTGTTTAGGGGTTCTATGCTAACTAAAATTTTTTCTTTATCTACCGAAATTTTTTGTTACCGATCTTTTTTATTATACTGTATTGTTATTAGTATATTCTTATATAGTATTTGTTTTAGTGAAGGTTGTTATTTGGTTCTTTGGAACTCAGAGGTTGATTCATCACCGAAATTTTTTTGGTTGTGGGGGATGAGCGGTTTTTTTCTGCTTGTGAACCGGACTTCGATTTTAAGCCTGAACTTTTTTAGTTTTGGCAGAAGAGCGAGTTTTCGTTCTTATGAACCGGCGTTCTGTTTTAACTCTGGAATTTTCCGGGCGGAGGAAAGGCGACTTTTTAAGTCAAAAGAGATAATTATAGAATAGTATTTAGTTAAAATAGTTTAACGTTATTCTGGTTATGGTTTTGGG
>Ga0164315_10003331_pt1 | contig 12461 bp, 12 predicted proteins | sample GuaBasSedimGuay6_FD_113737 | JGI IMG/M metagenome (GOLD analysis project Ga0164315, IMG submission 113737) | Subseafloor sediment microbial communities from Guaymas Basin, Gulf of California, Mexico - Guay6, Core 4569-2, 0-3 cm | ecosystem: Environmental > Aquatic > Marine > Hydrothermal vents... | reverse complement strand
ATATTTGCCAGTAACGAGCTTATGACCCCTCCTTGAGGCGTTCCTTTGTCCGTTACAATTTCTTTGCCCTTAACTGACACCGCTCCTGACTCGACTAATTTTCTGATTGCATTTTCTAATTCAACATTACCTTTTACCAAATCACTTTCCAGCATAGCTTCTGTCTTAATGTTGTCAAAGAAACCTTTTAAGTCTCCTTCAATAACCCATCTCTCATCTCTGCATGTATACACAAAAATGGCTTGTATGGCATCTGCTGTTGAACGTGCTGGCCTAAACCCATAACTATTTGGTTCAGCTTTGGCTTCGTATGCTGGCTCTAACCCTAATTTCATAACGGCTTGCCTGGCCCTATCCCTCATGGTCGGTATACCCAATGTTCTTATCTTCCCATTTTTCTTGGGAATTTCCACTTGCCTGACTTTATTCCATTTGCCGCTAATCTCACAATCATCAATCATCTTTACCCTTTGTTCAGGTGTTACATCTTTGACCCCATCTATTCCTGGAGTCTTTTTTCCTTGGTTGTCTTGTGTGACTTTCCGTATCCCAATTATTTCCGCACTATACGAATTAAACAAAATCTTTTGCAATTTCCGCGCCTTCGCGTGATTGCCATGCTCAATACATTTTGCAATAGTATTCTGCAAACGTCTGACATGTCGGTTGGCTTTTTTTCCAATTGATGTTTTTCCATTTGTCATTTTGCCCCCCCTATCTGTCAGTTTTTCGGTTTCAAGGATAGGGGAGACAACGGCATTCCATTCTCCTATGGACATAGTTGTACCCTCACTATAATTGGTATTGTTGCAAATTAATATTACTCGTGTAAGTTTAAAAGTGTGTACGTCAGCATATCCTACTCATTACAGATAGGCCTTGGCTTCTTACACAATCCTGTCCACAATTGACGCAGGTTAATCAAACCCCGTTTCCATCTAAGCCTTTTCAGACCTTAGCCCTTATTGCGGATTACCCCGTTCCCAAATGAAGGTTATATATGTGACCTTAGATTCTATCTTTGCCCCTGCTATTCTCTGTAGACAACGCACTTTTCATTGTAAATCCATGCCACAATAGCTTATTACTATATCCGTCAACTATGTAATTCTGTTATAAAGAGGCTTTATTTTAATAGTTTTGTTAGCACATAATCATAGCCACTTGCTAGACATTATCGTGGTCGTTGACTACCCCGTTGAATGCCATTATCCCAGCTTCACCAGAAAGTTGATTAGACTAACCAATGTGGGAAGTTTCTGCTCAGGCGGCTGTACGCCTGGTGCTTACTCTCAAGCACACATCATTTAAGTTATCCTTAAGATTTCTCTTAAGTCCCCTGTTTATATAGCTTTACGCCATTTTTGCAGTGAACGGGTCGCACACAATAATAACAATACCACCGTTTTTACTTGACTGAACATATACCTACCTCAAAATTGTGATAAAGGCAGTTGAAAGCGGATAATGGATTAAAGCACTTGTGCTTGCTGCATAGCTTGTTTGACAACATCGTGATATTTTTCTGATAAAGGAGTTAGGGGCAAACGGAGCCCGGCTGGGATCAAACCCAGGGTATGTACTGCCCATTTGACGGGGATCGGATTGGATTCAACAAATAATTTTTTATGCAAACCCATTAAACGTTGGTTAATTGCCTCAGCCTCCGCTCGCTTTCCCGTCAGAGCCAATTGACACATCTCATGCATCGCTTTCGGCGCGACATTAGCTGTCACGGAAATTGTGCCTTTACCACCCAGTAAGATTAATTCCAGCGCGGTGGCATCATCGCCACTGTAAATAGCAAATTGGTCATTAGCAAATTCTACCAATTCACGTATTCGCGTTACTTCACCGACGGCCTCTTTTATACCAATGATATTATCTATCGAAGCCAAACGTTTGACTGTTACCGGCAACATATCGCAAGCGGTGCGCCCCGGCACGTTATAAAGAAATTGAGGAACAGGGACCGCTTCAGCGACTTTTTTGTAATGCTGATACAAACCTTCTTGGGTGGGCTTATTATAGTATGGGGTCACTAACAAACACGCATTGGCCCCCACGTCAGCCGCACACCGAGTATATTCAATCGCCTCGGCGGTAGAATTAGAACCAGTGCCCGCAATCACGGGTACCCGCCCGGCCGCATGTTCAACAACGATGCGGATAACTTCACAATGTTCATCATGATTCAGTGTTGCTGACTCACCAGTGGTGCCCACTGCGAGAATCGCATCAGTCTGATTGTCAACATGATAATCTACTAAACTACGCAAACTCGCCTCATCAACACCACCCTCTTCATTCATAGGCGTGACCAGCGCGACCATACTGCCTTGAAACATGTTATGGCTCCATCTAGTTGAGATTAAAAATCAAAGCATTCTACAGTATTGGAATATTTTTTAAAATAAATTGTAACTACTCAGCACCGAAGTGTGCGAATTATTATAGCTTGGGGCTTTGCGGCAGGTGCAGGTGTTTATGATTTAAACCCCTTTCATTTTAAATCGCCCCTTCAGTGGAGAGGGCGCTGCCCTGGGCTTTAATAAAGCGCCCTTTCAGGGCTGAGTAGTTACAATAAATTTTAAAATAAATAGTGCCTAAACGAAAACGCCTTGCCTTAGTGTCATATCGACTTGAGTTTTAAATTTTAACTCATTGATAACTAAAATATTTCCCGTTTCGCTAGAAATGACACATTTAAATTAGTGGATTTTGCGGATCACTCAACCAAATATTCTTGCGAAAACGAAAATAGACAAACGAAAATTATTTTCCATCGTTGTTGGTAAAATTACGCGATGCTCAACTTAATTTTCAGCATTCCATTTTTGTTGGAGACGCACTGCTTAATAGCACTTACTATAAAAATCAATGGGTTATAATATTAAAGTTGAGCATTGCATCAAATCATCTTGATATACGTGCATTATCTATTACCGATTACCCATTACTGTTCAATGTTTCGTTATTCGTGATTAAAGAATAATTTGCCAAGCGACAGGATTTAGTAACTACTCAGCCCTGAAAGGGCGCTTTATTAAAGCCCAGGGCAGCGCCCTGGGAGCCCATTTTAATGCGCCCTTTCAGGGCTTTAAATCATAAACGCCTGCACCTGGGGCGTTGCCCCAGGCTATAATAATTCGCACCTTCGGTGCTGAGTAGTTACGAAAAAATTAAAAAATCTCAACGTTTTGACTTTTGAATACTGATAACTGATTTCGATGCAAAAGTTTTTGCGCGCAAAATTATTTTTGGTGGATACGCACTTTAATAGCACTTACTATAAAAATCAATGGGCTATAAATTAAAGTTGAGCATTGCATCAAATCATCTTGATATACGCGCATTATCTATTACCCATTACCCATTACTGTTCAATGTTTGGTTATTCGTTATTAACGAACGCGATGCTCAACTTTTTTTAAATGATTGAACTTTAAGGATTAATTTTTTTTTGATACGCGCAGCGATATCCACCTACCATAAAAATCAATAACTTAGCAATATACGTTTCGCATCGCGTCAATTCACAATTATAAACGTTCTTGTCGTACACTTCGTATAAAATCACGACGTTCATCAAGTGCTTGTGCAGTTAAGGTTTCGCCTTGTTTACGGGCATTGTTTATAATTGAACCCAGCAAAATATCTGCTTGATCGCTGAGCAAATCGGGATATTGTTGAATAATATCAAGAGCTTCCTCCATGGTAGCCGTTTGAATAAAAGCGTCTAAAGCGGCCTGAAGTGTTTGCTGATGAAGCGATTGTGTTATCATAATTTTTTCTCCAAACAGATTTATATGCAAAAAATTTCTGGGGGCTATAATATAAACAGCGTCGTATTATTTTCCTTTTACTTGATGAACAAGTTTTCTCGCTACCCAAGCAATAACTACAGGGATTGTATATAATAAAGGATTAATTACAACCTACTATTTCTAAATGGAAAACTCTCTTCAATGTTTGATTATTGTGAGAAAAAAATCCTTTTTTATATACAATCCTTGTAGTTATTGTCGTAAAACTAAAAACGTGATCGGCACGAGTTTTAACCATCTAAGGGCAACTCGCCTAGATCACAACAATATATAAGTCAATTATAATATACTAATATAATAGAGTGACGGAATAAAAAGCTTAATTTGTCACGGTGATAAGCATGTTAACTCATTTAACCCTAAGTTGCTCAATAGTCCTAACGCCACATTTTCTCACATAATTGCTGATTAAACCATAGATTGGCGGATGCCCGACAGCCGGCCTCAAAATCCATAGTAATTACCGGTTGCAACCGAGGTTAAAAAGTTACAATGACCCCTCAAGGAGTACCTTTTATGACTACGACTTCCACAGATTCCGGTACTGAGATACCACCACCTCCCTTTCAGATACCAACCCCGCAAATGATGGAATGCGGTGCTGCTATTAGCAAGGGTCAAATGGAACAATTTGTCACAAATTTCCAGCAAAGTACGCGGCGTTGGGAAATCATTGTTTACCCTGCTATGTTTGCCTTTGTGGTACTCGCCGGTTATGGGTTTTTCCTGATTTACAGCTTAACGGGTGACATGAGATCCATGGCACATAGCATGGATCCTAAGATGGGGTACCATATGGGTGAAATGACCAAGAGTATCGTTTCGTTATCCAACCAAGTTGAAATTATGTCGGGACAGGTAACTGTGATGGCAGGTACCATGATTGAAATATCAGGCAAATTAGACACGCTACCATCTATGCTAAAACATATTGGTCAGATAGATCAATCAATGGGGGAGATGAAGTACTCTTTGTCGCACATAGACAATATGATGGTGCAGATGGATACATCAATGACACGGATGGAACAATCTATCGGGAATATGGATCAATCCATTAGCAGTATGGATCGATCCATCGGGACGATGGATAGTTCAATGCAACACATGGAACAGTCGATGCGTATAATGAATGCAACAACAGATCAAATGCGGCGAGATTTGACGATGATGAACCATAGTTTGTCAAATTTTGCGCGTCCTATGTCGTTTACCAATAGTTTTATGCCTTGGTAAAATGACAACTCTCCCTTCCGCTTTCGTCCTCAAAGACAAGAGGGGATTTTCTTATTACCTAAGGATCGGCTAAAAAATAACATCCACCAACAGCTTGTAACAAAGAAGTTTTTGCGCACAAAAACTTTTTTATTACAGCAGTTGTCTAATAGTTCAAGTACGTATCAGGGCACTAAACCCAATCAAGGGGGAAGTTAATTTTGGTAGTTGAGCCTGTCGAAACTTTCTTCGATCCTAAGTTGCCACCTATAACCCCACAAAATACGTTAAATAAATTGGTTGCTTTGGCGGTGTTTCGTGCCGTGCAAAAACATTGAATATCAAATCCTAGTTATAATGGAAGTTGATGAATCCGTGATGCTATCGCTTGTTTTTGCGATAGTATCACTTTCGGGGCAAAGAAAGGCTGGTATATTCTTTTGAGGAAATGCCCTTTTGGAATTTACCCATTTCAAACGAGTTTTGCAATAGGCTCTAAAGGGTTAATATTTAAAGGGCATTGGTCATTATTTTTGCCACCGCCGCGGCCGCCAAAATCAAAACCAATACCCAGAAGTTGAATTTAAGGCTCCCAAAATAAATTAACTATCCCAAATCCATATATTTTTTAAATATGCGAATAAAGAATAGTGAATCTCGTTTTTCAGAAAAATAATTTTACCAACCATAACGGATAGCATCTCTCGAAGGGATACTATCCGTCAAATTATTTATCTGAACATCTATAGCAACAAAACAACAGTTCATGTAATGTGGCTAAAAATTTTCTGTTGACGTATAGTGGCATAAAATTCAACCACTTTTACTTAACTTGCTGAAGTATAATTAATTAAATTATTTATTTGGTTATTGCACAAAAGCCATTCGTGGCTCAACACGCATTATTCGTTCTTGGCGAATATATTTGGGAACGAAGATTTTAAATAAAAGAATTTTGGTTTAAAAAAAACCATTAATCATTAATATAGTGTGATCTCAGATCGTAGGGTGGTGAGGGCTTTTGTTGCCCACCTACTGTCCGGATTTTTTAAACTTATTGATATACAAGTCATTTTTAAATATTTTGAGTTTTTTCCTACCTTTTTGCCTTTGGCGAATCATTAAAAAAATCGTAACTATTCAGCACCGAAGTGTGCGAATTATTATAGCCTGTACTTTGCGGCAGGTACTGAAAGGGCGCAAGTATCCTAGGGCGCTGCCCTAGGCTTTAATAAAGCGCCCTTTCAGGGCTGAGTGGTTACTAAAAATCCAAATAAAAACAGATGAAACGGCAAGTGATTAGCTTACGCACCTCGCAACGAGAAGAATTGTTAGATATTACCTCACAAATTAAACAAGTTGCTGGGGAGATGAGTATTCAAAATGGTTTGCTGTCCGTTTATGCACAAGGGGCTACCGCTGCCATTATGATTCAGGAAAATTGGGATAACAGCGTACCGCATGATGTTGTGCATCTTTTGCAAAAACTCATTCCGCGCGGCGTGTGGCTGCACGATCAACAAGATGGCAACGGCGATGCTCATCTCAAGGCCGGATTGGTTGGGCCATCAGAAACCATTCCCATTATTGAAGGACAGCTAGGATTATCGACTTGGCAAGGGATTTTCTTTTGCGAGTTTGATGGGCCTAGACAGCAGCGACAAGTGGTTTGTACGGCCGTTGGGGATTGACTACAAATGCCAGGGTAATAGGTAAGCATTTTCCAAAACTCGTTACAATCAGCAAAATCCAAAATCCAAAATCCAATGAATGATTTGTTACAACAATTAGCACAAATGCTAGAACAACGTAAGAGTGCAGATCCTCAAAAATCTTACGTTGCCAGTTTGTATGCCAAAGGTTTAGATGCTATTTTAAAAAAAGTCGGTGAAGAAGCCACAGAAACAGTGATTGCTGCCAAAAATGGCAATGCTGATCAAATAATTTATGAAACTGCCGATTTATGGTTCCATACTTTAGTACTTTTAGCGCACCAAGGTTTGGAGCCAGAATCGGTGTTAAAGGAACTGGAACGCCGTTTTGGTCTTTCTGGCCTTGAAGAAAAAGCGCAGCGTGCTAATAATGGTGATTGAAATTTGGTTGCGGTTAATTATTGTAACTACTCAGCCCTGAAAGGGCGCTTTATTAAAGCCCAGGGCAGCGCCCTGGGAACTTACAAAAGGCGAAACTTTGTTACAATTAATTATTGTAACTACTCAGCCCTGAAAGGGCGCTTTATTAAAGCCCAGGGCAGCGCCCTGGGAACCCTCGGACGTTGCCCCAGGCTATAATCCCCGTTGGGGCTGAGAACCCTGGGGCGTTGCCCCAGCTATAATTCGCACCAAAGGGGCTAAGTAGTTACCAATTATTTATTTGAAAAGCAATATCTTCGTTGAATATAGAATAGCGAATAGCGAATAAACAAAACCATAAATTATGCCATATCGGTGGTGGAAATTGACCCACGGCACTTGTACATAGACTGAACAGCGTCATACTTTCATTTTTTCTGTCAGTTTTTTACACAGAAAACTTCACAATTCGCTATTTGCGAAGGTATTGAACCAACGGAGAAAATATGCTCACTGATCCCGATTGTCTTTTTTGTAAAATTACTGCGGGAGAAATACCCTCCGATCAAGTGTACAGCGATGAATATGTCGTTGTATTTAAAGACATTAACCCAAAAGCATCCGTTCACTTGTTAATAGTTCCCCGTGAACATATTAAAAGTCTCAATGAGCTTGAAGAAAAACATGACAGTTTAATAGCGCATTGTATGCGCTTGTTGCCGAAAATAGCCAAAGAACAAGGGCTTGATAATGGATTTCGCACCGTGATCAATACGGGCGCCGGCGGCGGGCAAGAAGTCTTTCATTTACACATTCACCTGCTCGGTAGCAACGATTTAGGCGATGCGTGGTTCTGATTAATTCATTGATTTAACAGGAAAAAAATATGGGAATTAGTATCTGGCAATTATTAATTGTTTTATTGATTGTAATCGTTTTGTTTGGCACGAAAAAAATGAGAAATATCGGTAGCGATTTGGGTAGCGCGATTAAAAATTTCCGTGAATCCATGCGCCATGACGAAAAAGACGAAGACGCTACCAAAACCGACTCTACCAAAACCGACTCTGCCAAAACCGACTTTGCCAAAACCGAGTCACCACAGTCCGAGACACCAACACAAGTCACTCAAGATGACAACAAAGGTAAAATCATTGAAGGTATAGTGACTGACAAGCAAATGGGTAAAGTTTAATCTTGGTAATGGGTAATGGGTGAACTTCTGGTGTCTATCCAAAAAAAAACGGCGCGGGAACCAGTTTGCAACCGGTGAATAAATGTTCCCATTACCCATTATCTGTTACCAAAAAAAATGAGTTATCGCCATGTTTGATATAGGTTTTTGGGAAATTTGTATAATCGCTGTTATTGCTTTATTAGTGTTTGGGCCTGAAAAATTGCCGGCGGCTGCTCGCACAGCCGGACTATGGATAGGCCGTGCCCGTCGTCTTGTTACCACTGTCAAGCAAGACATTGACCGAGAATTACACCTTCAAGAAATGCGAGATGCTATTAAACAAAGTGACCAAAATGTCCATCAGTTTCTTGAAGAAACTAAAACCGGCTTGAATGAATTAAATAAACCTATCAATTTAGATCCCACCCAGTCAACCGGGGATAAACCTGATTCATCTTCTAACAATACTTCCACGCCTACCATTGATACTTCTGGGAGTACCAAATAAGAACAAGGCTAATTTATGACTGATCCAAATGCCTCCAACGACAAAGAGATGCCGTTTGTTCAGCATTTACTGGAGTTACGTGATCGCCTGTTAAAAATGATTTTGGCTATCATCGTAGTTATGTTAGTGCTAATGCCTTTTGCCGGTGAATTATTTTCTCTCTTTGCCGAACCATTAGGGGAATTACTATTTGAAGGCACTGGCAATAAGATGATAGTGACTCATCCGGTTGGCTCGTTTTTCACTCCCTTTAAATTGGCAGTGGTGCTGTCCATTTTTGCGGTAATGCCCTATCTTCTTTATCATTTATGGGCATTTATTGCACCGGGCTTGTATCAGCATGAAAAATCAATGGTTTTTCCTTTACTGATCTCAAGTAGCATACTGTTCTATTTGGGTATCGCATTTGCTCACTACGTGGTTTTGCCGCTGGTGTTTGGTTTTATGATCTATATGACCCCGGTTGGGGTAGAGATGATGACCGACATTGGTCTCTATTTGGATTTTGTACTCAAACTATTTTTTGCCTTTGGCCTTGCTTTCCAAGTGCCCATTGTCACAGTTGTATTAATCTGGATGAACATTGTGACACCAGAATCACTGGCCAAAAAACGTCCCTATATCATTGTGGCAGCGTTTGTCATAGGCATGTTGTTGACACCACCCGATGCGATTTCTCAGACTTTGTTAGCCATACCAATTTGGCTATTATTTGAAATAGGCTTATTTTTTGGGCGTATTGTCGTAGGGCGCAGAGCAGAATCCACAGAAGATAAATCGAATTACCCGGCAGTTCCATCGGATATAAATGCTGAAATGGCTCGCGATGCTGCGGGTAAAGACAATACGAAGGGACTTGAAAAAAAGTAATTTAATTAATTTCTCGCCATCAAAACCGTGCTAATTGATAATGGGGGGTAATTAATGAAGTAATGGGTAATGGGTAATGGCTAATGAGATATTCACCCTTAAGATCAAAAAATCCCCAACACATAACACTTAGGCAACTCGCAAATAATAATATACCAAGGGCAACCACAAGGGATTGCAAGGGCAACCACAAGGGATTGCCCCTACAATATTCGCATGTAGGGGCAATCCCTTGTGGTTGCCCCATCGGTGGTAAATTTTGAGAGAGGATGAACCGGATGTTATAAATTGGACAAGTTTTTGCTAAACTTTAGCTGTTACCCATTACCATCAAACGATGTCATTTTTAAATTCGGAGAAATGCTTTTGAATTTTTTGAAACAACTTGAAAGATTTATTGAAATCTTGCTCTTTAATAGTAGATGGCTACTGGCACCGTTTTATATTGGCTTAATTGGTGCTTTGGTTATCTTGTTAATAAAATTCATGAAGAAATTCATTGATTTGATTCCTCTCATGGGTTCTGCTTCTAGCACTGAATTGATTTTTAGCATATTAGGGTTGGTTGACATTATTCTGATTGCCAACTTATTATTGATTATTATCTTTAGCGGCTACGAAAATTTTGTGTCGAAAATTGATGTCGTAAATGATCATGTTGATCGCCCAGAATGGATGGGTAAAGTAGACTACTCTGGTCTTAAACTCAAAGTGATTGGTTCAATTGTCGCGATTTCCTCGATTGAATTGTTGAAAATCTTTATTCTCATTTTGGAAAATGATTCCAAGCTCGTTGACGGAGATGCTTTCTGGCAAACAGGTGTTTTCTGGTTAGTGACTATACACCTAACTTTTGTCGTTTCAGGTGTGTTATTTGCGCTCACAGAAAAAATAGTTCATTCATCTAACTCACACGCGCCTGCTGACAAAGAGCATAAATAAGACTAGAAACAAAAGCTGCGATACTTTGTCATTTGGTTTAATGAGAGGCATTCACTCAAAATGACAAATCAAATGAGATATACCGCTTTAAGTGAATAGTCCAACGCAACTCCAAAAAATTATACCAATGAAGCGTTAGGGCAACCATAAAGGATTGCCCCTACCAGAACAATCGATATTGTAGGGGCAATCCCTTGTGGTTGCCCCCACTGGTTTATTATTTGGGAGTGTCCCAACCTACAAATATCAAATAAATAAATTCTATTTTTTCAAAAAACTCACTTCTTTCAAACAATTAATCCCTTGTCTCCTCTTCCCGTCCTTATTCGCCATCTCGGACTTGTTCCCTATCAAGCGACTTATCAAGCCATGCAGCATTTCACGGATAACCGTCATGCTGAGACGCTTGATGAATTATGGGTTCTTCAACATCCGCCCGTATACACGTTGGGACAAGCCGGCAAACCTGAACACTTATTAAATCCGGGCAATATTCCCGTTTATCACATTGATCGCGGTGGACAAGTCACTTATCACGGCCCCGGACAACTGGTTGTCTATGTATTCATGGATATTAAACGGCGCAATTGGGGCGTGAAACAATTAGTTCAGGCCTTAGAACAAGCCGTGATTGATTACCTAGCCAGTCAACAAATTAACGGCAACCGTCGTGAAAAAGCCCCGGGTGTGTATGTTGAGAAATGCAAAATAGCCTCCTTGGGATTAAGAATACGGCGTGGTTGCTGCTATCATGGTTTAAGCCTGAATATTGATATGGATTTAACGCCGTTTCAACACATTAATCCTTGCGGTTATGCGGGGTTAGAAGTCACACAGTTACGTGATTTAGGCACTACTGAAGATTTTGAACAGGTATCTGCACAGTTTTTGCGGTATCTGTTAGACACACTCAATTTTTTTATAAAGGAAAATATATATAATTGATTATAAAACAGAAAATTTTCAGTGCCCCTTCAATTCAAAAAATTTAAGGACTCTTTTTAACTTGACAATGTTACATTAAGACGAACCTTGTACGAATCAGGAGTACAAGGCGAACCTTGTACGAGAAAGCTGTGCGATCAGGAGTACAAGGCGAACCTTGTACGAAAAAACTTGGTTCTGATTGAAATGTGACATTGTCAAGTTAATCCGAACAATCAATCGGTTTAATCCCCTAATCCGTTATACTTACGAGACATTGTACTATTTTTGATAAACTGATAGGTAGTAAGGTGGGAGTAAAAACGGCTGGCTTTTTTAACCGAGGCGATTTATGATACGCACAGTTTTCAATTCAGCTTTATCTATTAGGCCAAAACCTTCAAGGTTTCCAAAACCTTGAAGGTTTCTATTTTATTTGGGGCAAAACCTTCAAGCTTTCCAAAACCTTGAAGGTTTCTAATTTATCGGCTCATCAACATTAACCCAACCACAACTGGAGAATTAATGAACAATCCATTAACCCAAAATCGGAGGCTTTTAAAACCTCAAAATGCCTCCTCAAAACGCACAGTCACAAAGTTCAAATACACTGCCCTAGCGACAGGTATTGCCATGGCCCTTTCGGGGCCCAGTTATGCCGATTTGGATGAAGGGGTGGTTGCCTATTACCCGTTTAGCGGCAATGCCGATGATGCGAGCGGAAACGGAAATCATGGTAGCGTCGATGGTGCGACTTTGACGACCGGTAGAGCCGGAAATTCCAATTGTGCGTACCATTTTGATGGAGAGGATGATGTCATTGAAGTGCCAAACACAAACAATGTGTTTGATTTGACAGACAGTTGGACCCTATCAGCTTGGGTACAGTTTCCAGAGACAGCGATGAAATATAAGCCCATTGTTTT
>Ga0164315_10003330_pt1 | contig 12464 bp, 8 predicted proteins | sample GuaBasSedimGuay6_FD_113737 | JGI IMG/M metagenome (GOLD analysis project Ga0164315, IMG submission 113737) | Subseafloor sediment microbial communities from Guaymas Basin, Gulf of California, Mexico - Guay6, Core 4569-2, 0-3 cm | ecosystem: Environmental > Aquatic > Marine > Hydrothermal vents >... | reverse complement strand
TTTTTGCATGGAATTCTACCAGGGTCTACATATAATAAAAAAAACATCTATCATCGGCTTCAGGTCCTTTCTCCTTATTGTCTTTTTTAGCTTGATTTTATCAGTTTCATTTGCACAAGATTTCAATGAAGACTTTCAGTCCATTGATAAAAGCACATATATTTTGTACACTCAAAAAAAATGGGATTCACTGATCCAAACTGGCAATCAGGCCTTAAAATCGGGTATTGACTATTTTTATCTCAGAAAAAGAATTGGGATAGCCTGGTATGAAAAAGAAAATTACTTTAAAGCAACAGAGCACTTTGAGAAAGCTTTGAAATTTAGTTCCTCGGATGCCACTGTTCAGGAGTATTTGTATTATTGCTATATCTTCTCTAACAGAAAAAAAGAGGCCAGGGTTTTGTCCACAAAATTTAATAATTCCCTCAAAGAAAAATTGAACACTCAAAAAAACAATGTTTTTGAGAAGGTATATTTAGAAACAGGGCCTACATTCAGTAATAATATTAAACAGAATCAAATACAACGCCCTGGATTTAACAACAATACTTCTTTAGGTCAGGATTTGAATGATGATAAATATTATGTACATGCTGGATTTGAGGTTAATTTATCAAAAAGAATTTCAGCCTATTTCGGTTATAGTTTTCTAAGTATTTCAAAATTGAAACAAATTTTATTTCCAGGAATATTCCCACCAGGCAATCAAAATTTGGGACCTTTTTACAACGATGAATACAAGCTTTTTCAAAATGAATTTTATGGAAATTTGAAATTCTATTTGGGATCTGGTTTTTCAGTGACATCTGCATATCATTTTTTAAATGTACAATACAACACCATATATCCAGATATTTATTCAAATCCAATCCTATATGATCATGTGATTTATCTGGACACCAGTTTCAACAATCATGTGATTTCATTATCCATTAGTAAAAGGGTCTCCCTTTTCAATTTTGGGATTACAACATCCTGGTCGAACCTGAATAATAAAAACCAATACCAGTTAGGTGGACTGTTTACCTGGTATCCAAAAGGCAACCTCAACCTTTATACAACTACGTCTATTGTATCGGCATGGGAAGAAGATGACAACAGGATTGTTTTTGATCAATTGATTGGCGGGAAAGTTGCAAAAAAACTATGGATTGAGGGATATGTTACATTTGGCGAAATGGTTAATTACAATGAGAAAAATGCATTTGTAGTACATAATTCGGGCGACAAAATAAAATTCAGGACTGGCCTGAACTTTATTGTACTTTTGTCAGAACACTTCGAGTTATCTTTCAGGTATATCTATTTACAGGAGGAAGGGTATCGATTTGTTGATTCAATTGAAGATAGCCAAAATACCACAACAATAAATTATCAAAACAATACAATATTAGGAGGATTAAAATGGACACTTTAAAAAATTTGCTATTCGTTGTAATCTTAGGATTCACTTTAAATTCATTCACTCAGGCTCAGGATTACAAAGTAGTTCAGGATGCTTTTGAAAAAAGTTATTTATACGAATACAGTGGAAATTATTCCAAAGCCATTGATGGATTAAAGTCGGTCTATTCAGAAGAATCTTATGAAATTAATCTGCGGTTAGGATGGTTAACATACATGGCTGGCTTTTTCACCGAATCAACGGCCTATTATCAGAAAGCCATCGAATTAAAGCCATTGTCAGTTGAAGCAAAATTTGGTTATGTTTACCCTGCTTCAGCTCTGGGCAATTGGGAGCAGGTGAAAAAACAGTATAATGATATATTGCAAATTGATGCTCAAAATACGATTGCCAATTACCGGCTGGGATCCATTTATTATGGTGCCGAAGATTACACAACAGCACTTAAGTATTTTGAAAAATTAGTAAACCTTTACCCCTTTGATTACGATGGATTGCTAATGTACGCATGGACAAACCTTAACCTTGGAAAATTCAGGGAAGCTGAAGTATTGTTCAATAAAGTATTGATGAACCAGCCCAATGATGAATCGGCATTACAAGGTCTGGAATTGATTAAATAGTTTTCTCTATCTTGGTAAATCAATGCCAAATAAAGCAGCATACATCATCCTGTAAATATCAGTATTATCAACATTATTTGGTAATAGTTCTGCATTTAAACCGTGGGCTTTTACAATAATAGCACCAGCCAGATCTTCATCACTGGCCCAACAAATTCCAAACCTTAACTCCTTTCCCGATTTATCTGGCTTAGCCACAAAAGGTAATGAAAATGTTCCGTCAGGACCATCATTCGGGGCTCCGTTTGGTTGTGATAAAGGCAAAGGTTGATCAAACTCAGAAGGATTTCGCACATTAAATACCTGCATCCCACCTGCATCACTATCAGCAGCAACTACCAGGAGGGTATTGGGTTGCCTGCCAATAAAACTCATTGCTTCACCAATGGCATTATCTGCACGTTCGAGGGCAGTAAGTGCTCCGATGGCATTGTTATCATTTGCAAAATTATCAGATGCTTCTTCCTCAACCACGAGCAAAAACTGCTTTTGGTTAAAAGTAAAAATATCCAGTGCTTTTTTTGTCATTTCAGCAAGAGTGGGTGCATTTGGATTGTACAATGGAAGCCCTTTTTGTTTAAGCACTTCCTCAGGCATATCGTTGAAAGTATGACCTGCAGAAAATATCCCCAGCACTTTTTTAGTGGTAACAGGCAAAGCCAGCAAATCCTTCCGTGTGTAAACTATTGTATACCCCAAATTCATAGCTTCCTCAATGAGGTTTTTTCCATCCTTGCGTTTACCAGTTACACCAAAATAACCGGTTTCTCCAATGGGGAGTAAAAGCTCTTCACCACCAGATAAGATGATATCTGCTCCACTGCTAATTATTTGTATGGTAATGGTATCTGTATTGTTCCGATCAGCGGAATTGGCAACAAATGCTCCAGTGCCAGGTTCACAGAGGTGACCACTGTTAATGAGAGCTATTCCCATTCCTGCTTTTTTGGCCTCTGTCATTATGCTATAGTCTTTCCCGGATAAAGACTTAATAGGCCTTTCGGGGTGAATACCATAAGTATTATAAGGTACTTTTACACCAAATGCGTGCACGGTAGCACCTGCATGAGAACTAGAATTGGTTGAATTGACCTGGTGACTTCGGTACAATCCCAGATGATCCATTTTGTCCCAGTTGGTTTCCCCATCAGGACCTACCTTTAAAAGACGCATAGCACCCCACATACTGGCACCGCTGCCATCAGGATGAATAAAAATTACATTCCCGGTTTTAAATTGTTTTGTTATTTCTGAAGATTCCACCGTTGTACTTGTACCCGATGTGCTTTCGCCAGGACTTGGTGGTTTTTGAGATGGTTCGGTTTTCATGTCGCATGATACCAATACCAATAGAATGAATATACAAAATGCTGATAAAATCCTTTTCATTGGTTTATAATTTACACTACAAATATAGAAAAAATGGAGGTTTTATGTAAACAGGAACGTTAAAATTTTAGCATAGATTGCAAATGAACCTACAGAATTGTATATTTGTCAAATATTACCAATTCCTCATTAAATACAAACAACATGCTACCACTCAAGCTAAAAAGCGAACAATCGCGGTATACTCCGGATAAATTTAAACTTATCAGTCAATTTGCCCTCATTACAATATTTCTACTGGCATGTGATACCATGTCGCACTTTGATGCTTTTTCGTACAAAGAAACAATTTCAGCAAAAGTTGAGGCCCTTGACATAATGAGTTTCGCCACGGAAGAATATGCAGGGCATAAAAAAGAAATACATGATCTCAATTTAAACTTGCAAAAGATTTATGAGTACGAAAAGAACAGGCCAAAGAATGTGGAAACGACCAAGATGTGGGAAATTCTACTCAATCCCGATAAGAATTTATATGGCGGATTTCTGAAAAGATGGCAAAACGATTCCACCTTGAATAAGTTTTTTATTGATGAAGCTAAAGTACAGGTATCAGAAGCTTTCGACATGATCATTGACCTGGAAAATGGGAAGATTAAAAAAGATCAGGCAAGTGAATTTATAAACAAATTTTAAATTTGAATCATGGCTAATTTTGATGAAATACTACAGGACTTAAAAGACAATGCACTGGATTTGATAAAAAGTACCCTACTCGATTTTAAAGACCAGGCGACGGAGGATGTGAACGAATTCTTAAATAGTTCAAAAGATAAATTGGAAAGATGGGCAACTGGCCTTGCCAAAGGAGAATTAACCAAAGAAGATTTTAAATGGCTGCTCGAAAGTCAAAAAGATTTATTGGTGATGAATGGATTAAAACAAGCAGGGCTGGCTAAAATACAGATTGATAAATTTAAAAATGCCATTATCAATATGGTAGTCGATACAGTAGTTGATAAAGTATTATAATATTTAAATTCAATAATTTGTTTAATCCATTTATTTTTCAAACATAAGGTGATTTAATTATTTTTTTATGGCCAGTTTTAGATATTCCTTTTTTCAAATTGAATATCGTAATTTTGCCGTCAATGGCAATGTTTAATTTTAAATCCCGCGTAATACATATCGGAGATATTCCACTTGGTGGTGATAATCCCATCCGTATCCAATCAATGACCTCCACCAACACCATGGATACGAAAGCCACAGTTGATCAATCAATCCGTATGATTGAGGCAGGTTGTGAATATGTTCGGATTACAGCCCCCGGAGTTAAAGAAGCGGAAAATTTAGCCAATATAAAAAAGGAGTTAAAAAAGAGGGGATATACCACACCTCTCATTGCAGATATACATTACCAACCAAAAGCAGCTGAAATTGCAGCAAGGATTATTGAAAAAGTACGTATAAATCCGGGCAACTATGTAGACCGAAAGCGAGGCCGAATTAACTATTCTGAATCAGAATATTTGGCTGAGCTGGAAAAAATAAAGGAGCGGATAAAGCCATTGATCAATATTTGCAAAGAGCATGGAACAGCCATACGCATTGGGTCCAATCATGGATCTTTATCCGAAAGGATATTGCTTAAATATGGAGATACTCCTGCTGGCATGGTTGAGTCTGCCCTGGAGTTTGTGAGGATCTGTGAAGAGTTGGATTATACCAATATTGTTCTTTCGATGAAATCGAGCAATGTAAAAGTGATGGTGCAGGCCAATCGATTGCTGGTAAAAAAAATGATGGATGAAGGGATGAATTATCCAATTCACCTGGGAGTAACCGAGGCTGGTGATGCAGAAGATGGAAGGATCAAATCTGCTGCAGGAATTGGACCTTTGCTAATGGATGGCATTGGTGATACAATCCGTGTATCATTAACTGAAGATCCTGAGTTTGAAATTCCAGTTGGCAAACGAATAGTTCAAAGTTCTGGGTTCAGAGTTCTGGGTTCAAAGTTTAGGGTTCTGAGTTCTGAGTTTAGTCCTTTTAAATATTCCAGAAGGAAAAGTAACAAGCTTGGATTGATTGGGGACAATCAGCCACCTGTTGTTATTGTTGACGAGAAATATTTTGATGAAAAACTAATAAATGAATCATTTAAACCTGATTATTTATTTACGTCAGATTGCAAACTGAAAACTTTTGATAGTTCCTATCTGAATGCTGAAATTGAATTGATCAAGATCAAAAAAGATGGTAATCCTGTATTGATAAACAACAATGAATCACTTGTTGTGATTGAATCAGATCAGGAAATACCTATCCAAAAAACAAAAGATGTTGTTTTATCTTTAATGGATAAAAAATCCTTGTCGCCCATCATCCTTAAAAGGGTATGTAATGGATTGACCAAGGATGATTTTCTCATAAAAGCCGCAGCTGACTGCTCCTATTTACTGGTTGATGGATTGATAGATGGCATATGGTTCGAAGCTGACAATATTGATCCGAAAGAAATTTGTGAAATCTCATTTGGAATATTGCAAGCAACTGGAGCACGAATTTCAAAAGCTGAATTTATTGCTTGTCCATCCTGTGGACGAACCCAATTCAGAATACAGGATGCATTGAAAAAAATCAAAGAACGAACAACTCATTTGAAAGGGATAAAAATTGGAGTAATGGGATGTTCTGTAAATGGCCCCGGAGAGATGGCCGATGCCGATTATGGTTATGTTGGAGCTGGAAAATCAAAAATCACTTTGTACCGAAGCAACCGAATTGTAAAGCAAGGCATCAATGAGAATGAAGCTGTAGATGAATTAATAACTTTAATAAAAACGGATGGGAAGTGGATTGACAAATAAAATCCTTTGGTTTGAATCGAATTAAAACATCTTTAATCATATTATTATTTCTCATTTCTATTAGTCATACATCAAATTCTCAAAATGTAGTGATCAATGAGATGATGTCCCTAAATAATTCTACTATCATGGACAAATTTGGGGATTATCCTGATTGGATTGAATTGTACAACAAGAGTAATTTCTCCATAAATCTTCATAATTATTGTTTATCAGACGATGCTGAGGAGCTGGACAAATGGAAATTTCCAGAGATAAGCATTTCCTCTAACAGCTATTTATTAATATTTGCATCAGGAAAAAACATTTTAGATACAACAGAATTACATGCCAATTTCAAAATTTCATCAAGTGGGGAAAATTTATTTTTATCAAACAGTTTAGGTAATATAATTGATCAAATTGATCCGGTGTCTTTGATGGAAGATGAAACATATGGTTGCCTTCCTGATGGAAGTGATATTCGCATAAAATTGGCTATTCCTACACCCAGAAATTCAAATAATCTAAATAACCAATTATTATTATCCCATGAGGGTGGTTTTTATATATCTCCTTTCTATTTAAAGATTAACTCTTTGTCAGATGATACAATTTATTACACCCTTAATGGAAGTATCCCAACAAAATATTCCAACGTTTTTAAAGATTCATTATTCTTTGATTATAAATATTCATCGCCAAATATTTTTGCTGAAATACCAACATCACCCGATCAATCTTTAATAAGCCATAAAGCCTGGGAACCCCTGGAAAATAACATTCATAAAGCAAGTATTTTAAGATGTGCATCCTTTAATAATGGTGTTAGAACAAGTAATATATATACACATACTTTTCTCATCGACAGTATGATTTTTGAAAAATATGATTTGCCAGTAATATCATTAATAACAGAAATGGAAAATCTATTTAGTGAGGATAGTGGCATTTATATTCCCGGTAAACATTTTAATTTGGATAACCCGGAAAGTACAGGGAACTACTTCCAAAGTGGTGATGCATGGGAAAGACCGGTGCATATTGAATATTATGGAAATAATGGTGAATTTGGTTTTTCACAGGGTTGTGGTGTTAGAATACATGGAGGTAAAACCAGACATGCAGCTCAAAAATCATTAAGATTATATGCCAGGCAAGAATACGGCGAAAATTATTTCAATTATCAATTGTTACCTCAGAAAAATCAAAATAAATATAAAAGAATATTATTAAGAACATCTATGGCTACCTCATGGAAAGGAAACACCATGATAAATGATGTTTTGGCTCATGAGCTGGTCAGAAATCTAAATGTTGATTTTCAAGATTATCAACCAGTTGTGGTATATATTAATGGAGAATACTGGGGCATACACAACTTGAGAGACAGGATTGATAAATGGTACATTGCATACTCTCACAATTTGCATGAAGATTCTGTCATTTTTAGCTATGAAAAGAACTCTCAATTTAACAACCTGATTGATTATATTGAATCAAACAACCTTGAAGATGATAACAATTATGAATATTTGCTAACTCAAATAGATATTGATAATTTTATCGATTATCAGATTTCTGAGATGTTTTTCAGCAATTACGACTGGCCTTCAAATAATGTAACTCACTGGAAACCAAAAAAACCGGATGGCAAATGGCGATGGATATTTTATGATATTGATGATGGGTTTGGTGATTACACCTACAATATGTTTGTTCATGCTACTATGAATGATGACCAAATCACTTGGCCTAATTCCCCAACTTCAACACTTATATTCAGGAACTTACTAAAAAACCAATGTTTTGTTAATCAATTTATAAACAGGTATGCAGAAATCTTAAATCAGAATTTTGATACCCATACAACTGAAAACAAACTATTCTCAATTAAAGAATTATATAAACATGAAATAAAACATCATATTTCAAGATGGGGTTACCCGGAAAATGAAACTCTGTGGGAAGAAGAAATAGAAAATGTGCTATTGAAGTTTGTTCAAAAGAGACCTTGTTATGTGGAATATAATTTAGTTTCTTTTTTTGGCCTTGAGGAATTTGGATTTACCTGTGAGATGAGTGATGTTAAACAAAGTGTAAGATTAGCTATTGTCCCAAATCCTAGTGACGGAATTTTCTTCATTTATAATAATACAGGATTAACTATAAATGGAAACATAATCATTACAGACGTTACAGGAAAAATTGTTTATACTGAAAATGACGTCTCTCTGGAAAGAAATGAAAAAAAATATTTTAACTTATCAGAAATGCCATCAAACACCTATATTTTAAACTTTTATAATACAAGTTTTTCAGAGAGAGAAAAAATAGTCATTATTAATTAAGTGTTTAAAATTGTCAATCAACAATAAATAATAAATAATCATCGAATAGTTTTATTTTTGTCAGTTTTGATGCTTTGAATACAATATTGAACCAAAAAATAAGTTAATTTGATTAATTCAAAACAGTCCATATAATAAAGTAAAAGAAATGTCGATCCTTAAAAATATTATACTTTTCCTCTTCATTCAATGTTTGATTATCTCTTCAATTTTTGCCCAGGAGGTTGGCATTGGCGAATGGCGTGATCACCTGCCTTACCGAAGTACTGTCTCGGTTACTGCAAGCAAGGAAAATATTTATTGTGCCACGCCATACAGTATCTTTTACTACAATAAATCAGAAAATAGTGTCAATCGATTTACCAGGATATCAGGATTGAGCGATATTGGAATTGCTCGTGTTGGTTTTAACCAGGACTATAATACATTATTGGTTGCATATAAAAATACAAACATTGACCTGGTGAAAGGGAATGTAATAATAAATATGCGTGACATCATTAACAGCGATGCCATAACTCCTGAAGAAAAGGTCATCAACAATATTATGTTTATTGATAATCTTGCCTATTTGTCATGTGGATTTGGTATTGTTGTACTCGATATTGATAAAGAAGAGATTGCTGATACATATTATATTGGACCAAATGGAACCCATATAAGCGTAAATGATTTAACATATAACGATACATCGTTTTTTGCAGCTACAGAAGTGGGTATTTTCACAGCTTACCTCAACAATCCTAATCTTGCATATTTTGGATCCTGGTCACAGGATGAATCAATTCCCGATCCGAATGCTTTCTATAGTTATATCATATACTGCAACAATAAGCTTTTTACAAGCAAAGCAACACCACAATACGGAGAGGATACGGTTCTTTATAATCAAAATTCAGTGTGGTTTTACAATAGTGAATTTTCCAATGTTGATGTTTTTGGTTTAAAATATTTTGATGGTGAGCTGTATATTCTTCATAGCTATTTTATCAATGCTTATGATGCAAATTTAGAAAGGACCTTGAATATATATACTTATGATAACCTTGCTGGCCCACAACCCAAAGACCTTATTATTGACAAAGATATTATGTGGATTGCAGATGGCAAAAATGGCCTGGTACGAAGAATTTCGGGAAACGATTACACATTCATTTATCCCAATGGACCTAATACTCCAGATGTATTCAGTATGTCAGCAGCTGGAAATGATATTTATGCAGTTGCTGGCGGACGTGATTTAAGCTGGAATAACCTCTGGAAAAAAGTTAACATTTTTGCTTTTACTGACGATGAATGGAATACCATTGATAAAACAACTGATGAATCACTTGATACTTTGCGAGATATGGTTAGTGTGGTTGTAAATCCTTTTGATCATTCACAAGTATTTGCAGGTTCATGGAACAGGGGAATGATTGAGTTGAATAATCAGGAAGTCAAAAATTTATATACCCCGGAAAATAGTGGTTTGGGTTATAAATCGAATCAAGGGCCTCCTGTTTGTAATGTGGGTGGAGTAGCAATTGATAAGTCAGGATATCTTTGGGCCACCAGTTCTCATGCAAATGAAATTTTGTCTGTCAGGATACCTGATGGAACTTCTGTGGGCGAATGGTATTCGTACAACCTGGGTACTTTTTCAGGAAGCCAGGATGTTGGTACTTTAATCATCGATTCTTATGATCAAAAGTGGATTCAAATTCGTGCAGAACATTCCTTAATCGTATTTAAGAATAATGGAAATATTAACGAAGTAAGTAACATTGATGTTAAAGTTCTAACATCAGCAACAGGTAATGGCAATATTCCAGGCAATAAGGTTTTTAGCATTGCGGAAGATAATGATGGTGAAGTTTGGATTGGGACAGATGAAGGTGTAGCCGTTTTTTATTCTCCCGAAAATGTATTTACAAATTACAATTATGATGCTCAGCGAATTTTGATCCCACGGAATGATGGCACCGGTCTGGCCGACATACTTCTGGAGTTTGAAACCATAACCGCAATTGCAGTAGATGGAGCCAACAATAAATGGATAGGAACTGACAGATCTGGTGTATTCCATTTATCAGCTGACGGGCAAACAGAATATAACCATTTTACAGAGCAAAACAGCCCGTTGTTTTCAAACAATATAACCAGCATTGTTATAAGTGAAAATGGAGAAGTTTTTATAGGAACTGCAAAAGGAATTATTTCATACAGAAGCAGTGCATCTCAGGGTGGTAAAATAAACAGCGATGTATATGCCTACCCCAACCCTGTTGAACCAGGCTATACTGGACCAATTGCTATTAAAGGGCTGGTTACAAATGCCGACTTCAAAATTACTGATATCAGTGGACAATTGATTTATAATGGAACAGCTGAAGGTGGGCAAGCCATTTGGAACGGGAATAATTTCAGTGGACGCAGGGCTCAATCAGGAGTATACCTTGTGTTCGTTTCCAATGATGATGGTACTGAAAAATTAGTGACTAAAATTCTATTCATTAACTAATGTTACACAATACCCCTGGTATCGTATTTCATCAGGTTAAATATTCTGAATCAAGCGTTATTGCAAAAATATACACCGAATTATTCGGACTGCAATCGTATATGATTCGTGGGATTAGGAGTAAAAAATCAAAAATCAAATCTGCCCTTTTACAACACCTTACCCTGGTCGACCTGGTGGTGTATCATAAAGCAAAAAACAATATTCATAACATTAAAGAAATAAAGATCGCTTATCCCTTTCAATCAATCCCATACAATATTCATAAAAGTTCCATCGCGGTATTTCTGAATGAAATACTTTATCATGTAATTAAGGAAGAAGAAGCCAATGAAGATCTATTTAAATTTTTATTCAACGCTATTCAAATCCTTGATTTAAAGGAATCAAACTATACAAGTTTTCATTACTACTTTTTAATGCAGCTATCCAAATACCTTGGGTTTTATCCGAAAACAAATTATTCAACTGTCAATTGTAATTTCAATATGGAAGAAGGTAATTTTACAAATCAGAATGGGCCACAAAATATTTTCATCCCTCTTCCTTACAGCTTGTACATTTCTGATCTGACTTCCCTTTCATTCGAGAATTTTGATGTACTTAAGATTTCTCCAACCCACAGAAATCAATTACTTGAGATTATTTTGAATTATTACCGCCTGCATTTACCCATTGCACTTAAAATAAAGTCACATCTGGTTTTACAAACAGTTTTGAATGACTAGTTTTATTAGTGTGTGTTTTTTATATATATTTGGAAACGGATTATGAAAAAGTTAAACTCCAATAATACTTCGGAAAAACTTAACATCTTCTTAAGTACATACTGGCCACTAGTATACATACTTGTAATTGGTTCTAACCTGATAATACGATTTATTGGATTACCACAAGAAAGTTTGTATGGAGATGAAGCCTTCTCAGTCTTTTTTGCCCAACAGCCTATTGAAAATCTTTTCGAAAGATTGATGTATGACAGAAATCCGCCTTTCTACTTTTTCCTGCTCCATTTCTGGATCAAATTGTTTGGACTGAATGCTATTGTATTAAAAAGTCTTTCTTTGCTTTTCAGTTTAGGAACTGCATTTTTTATACTGAAACTTTCAACACGATATTTTAATAAAACAACAGCCCTTCTTGCTTCAATCCTCTTCATTTTATCCAATGTTTGGTTGGCTGCCTCGCACGAATTAAGGGCATTTTCATTGGTCGGTTTTTTAACAATCCTTTCATTTTATTTATACTTGAATGTACTCAAGAGAAATAAAGTGCCAAGTGCAATTGGTTTAACAATCATAAACCTTTTGCTGATTTTTTCCCATTACATTTCCTTTTATATACCTGTTGTTCAACTGCTTTGTTCCTTTTTATTCTTCAAGGAAAACCAAAAAG
>Ga0164315_10003327_pt1 | contig 12471 bp, 8 predicted proteins | sample GuaBasSedimGuay6_FD_113737 | JGI IMG/M metagenome (GOLD analysis project Ga0164315, IMG submission 113737) | Subseafloor sediment microbial communities from Guaymas Basin, Gulf of California, Mexico - Guay6, Core 4569-2, 0-3 cm | ecosystem: Environmental > Aquatic > Marine > Hydrothermal vents >... | reverse complement strand
TTGCATAAACCATGCCATCGTGTCCATTATTCCTGATGTTTTTTGAAACAGGCATAATTTAAGACAGTTAGGGAAAGCTATGTCAAAAAATACACTGTTGCTGAACGAATTTCAACAGCAGGATTTATTGCTTATATGCAACATCAGTCTGACAGGCAGAAGGGATTTTGTGTGAGCGACGTACAAAAGGTAATATAATTATAACATTTTTTTACAGGTAGTTGGAGATAATTGGATGAACCTTGTATTTACGTTGCAGAAGAGAAACAATGTTGCATCAATATGCAACAAATGATGCGTATTGATGCGGTATCCGAATAAAGGACAGCGCAGAATGACTCCGTCGGCTCTCTGGTTCTGGGGCCGAACGGACTCGTGAGTTGCTGTACTATTTTGACCTGGATATTAAGATAATACTTTCAAAATCTGTGACATTGCTGACGTATGCTTCCTTTGCAAACCGGTCATCAACCAACCCCTCTATGTCATTATGACGGATTAATTTGAAACGCACCATCTGATCTGCGATATACTGCATTTCCTCTGTTTTTGGTGTAAACTGATCATATACAATACGATTTTCCGGCGTTGTGAGGGCATACTCAATCAGTTCAGCTTCCTGGTTCCAATAGCGGGATACGATTTTGGCTGCTGCTCTGGTGTTTTTTTGCGCCCAGAAACCAGACCGTGCAGCTCCCTGAACCATCATTCTGACGATGCCAGGATCATTTTCAATAAATGCCTGCCTTACCAGCACCAGGTTGCAGATAAATCCCTTCCACACGTCTTCCGCATATAAGACAACTTCTGCATCACCGCTTTTTATTGCCTGCACTGCATAAGGCTCGCCCACATAATATGCATCCAGAGAACCGGAAGTGACTGCCGAGGCCATATCCGGCGGATTCATTTCAACAATATTTATCTGCCCGGCAAGTGAATGTCTTTCCATTTCCTGCCTGATACTGATGTTGTGGCCTGAATAGCGCATGGGAACGGCAACAGTCCTGCCTGCCAGATCTTCCAGCTTTTTTATGCCCAGGTCTTTCCGGGCCACCAGCGTACTTTCATGGCGGTTGCCGATATAAACGACTTTGACATCTTCCCCCTGCTGCCTGAGTATAATTGAGAGGGGGGCTATCATAAAGGCGGCCTGAACATCTCCGTTACGGAGTGCTTCTCCCAGATCGGCAAATGAAGAAAATTTGAGTGCTTCAAAACGGACCCCGTCACCTTTTCTGGTTGCATGGTCCAGTATGGGTGCTGCCAGATTGGTGATTACCGGCATATATCCCATTCTGACAACCTTTCTGTGCCCTGTGTCAATGTTCAGCCAGAAATGCAGGCCGGATATAAATACCAGCCATCCTGCGGCTATAATAAGGATGCGCCACGCAAGAGGGTTTTGCAGTTGTTTTGCAGAATTTTTGTTATACAGCATGTGGGACTCCAAGCATAAGGTATATTTCTTGTCTCAGTTCGTCCAGTTCCGGATATTTTTTGAAATCACGTGGACGGGGAAAATCAAGTTTCTGTTCCAGCTTCACATAAGACGGGCTTCTGCTCATGATGACAATTCTGTCCCCCATAATAAGGGCATCGTCAATATCATGGGTGACCACCAGAATTGTCTTGCCAAAATATTCGTGCATATTGACAACCTCCTCACGAAGCTTCTTATGGACCAGAAAATCAAGTCCTGTAAAAGGCTCATCCATGAAAAGGACATCCGGACTGACCGCCAAAGCTCTTGCCAGTTCAGCACGGCGTTTCATTCCCCCTGAAAGCTGGTAGGGATAATTCTGTTCAAAACCTTCCAGTTCGACAATCTCAATATATTCCCGGATTTTTTCATGCTTATGCTCTTTGTCACGGATGTTTCGCAGTCCCAGCCCGACATTGTCCCAGACATTCATCCAGGGGAGAAGTGCGCTGTGCTGAAACACAAAAATATGATCTGAACATGGTTTTGTGACTTCTTTATTATTTATCAGCACAGTGCCGGATGTGGATTTTTCAAAGCCGGCAACAATACGGAGCATGGTTGATTTGCCGCAACCCGAAGGGCCGACGATGCAGACCAGTTCTCCTTCCTTGAATTTAAGGCTGATATTATCCAGGACAAGGTTCACATCTCCGCAATTTACATAGCAATTTTCTATGGATCGGCTATGCTTGCGCCGTTCCATATATTCTTTTCGTAAATTTTTTATGACAATATATTCCATGTTTGATGTTTGATGTTTGATGTTTGATGTTTGATGCTTGATGTTTGATGTTTGATGTTTGATGTTTGATGTTTGATGTTTGATGTTTGATGTTTGGCGAATCCTATTTTTCAATGGAATGCCAGGCCAGAAAATCAAACCTGCCGAGACGTTTCATGGCAGTATCCAGTAACAGGCCGATCAGACCGATAATTATCATTCCGGCAATCACATAATCCATTCGCAGGGCATTCCGGGAGTCGAGTATAAGATATCCCAGTCCTGATTTGACAGCAATCATTTCTGCCGCCACAACAACAACCCATGCAATTCCCAATGCAATGCGGAGTGCTGTGATGACAGCGGGAAGTATGGCCGGAAGAATGATTTTTGTTATAACTTCAAAGTTGCTGAAATTAAAATTGGCTGCCACATTAAAAAACACTGGCCTGACAGATATTACTTCCACTGTTGTTGAAATAACAAGGGGAAAAAAACTGGACATGAAAATCAGAAAGATTGCAGGCTTGTCACCAATACCAAACCAGAGCATTGAAAGAGGTATCCAGGCAAGGGGGGATATGGGCCGGAAAAACTGGATAACCGGATTTAAAAAATGATGAAATTTTTTCCAACGCCCAAGTACAATGCCCAGGGGTATTCCAAAAAGGACGGCCAGATAAAATCCGGCTGTCACTCTGAACAGACTGGCGACTGAATGTCTGAGGAGAGTCCCGTCAGCAGTCATCTCCCACATACTGACAAATACTTTCAAAGGCTTGGGAAGCACATACTCGCTCCAGCCACTGTAACGGGCCAGCAATTCCCATAAAATCAGGATGACAGAAAAGGCGGTACTTGCTAACAAAACAGATAGATATTTTGATTTCATTATTAAAAAAACTGCTGGAATGTAATTTCAGCACTCCTTTCTGATAGTTAAGACTGTTTATTGAAATAAATAACCTAAATTATGCAGTATGGGTTTGCAACATTTGCCTCCACGCTGTCTGGTTTATGTGAATTATGCTATAAAAGCAGAATTGTCAAATATTTTTTTTTTTTCCTTGCATAGAATTCAAATATGCGCTATCAAGTGAACAATTATACAGACAGATGCAATATTCTTGGTTCTAATGGTTTTTTCCGCAGATGAACGCAGACAGACGCTCACAGCGGTCAGAGTGTGGGAGCATCAGCGTTTATCCGCGTTCATTTGCGGTTTGCAGGGATGACCCGGCAAACGGAAAAAATTATTTCATCCATATTCCTTTGATCTGCAAACGACGCTTGCAGATCAAAGTTAATGATTCTGAAAAAATAATGGATTTATGTATTGTTCCATTTAAACCTTAATAATTTCATAATGATTAATTAATTACTAACTTACGAAGTTAAAATAAATTATATATTAAAGAAAGGGGGTTCAGCAAGTGAATTGAAAAACAGATTCTTTTGTTATCCTTCACGCTCAATGTTGAGCAGAAGTATTTATATTCATAAAATAAAATGTGGTATATGCGCCATGCTGATGCCATGCGTCAAGTTGTCAGAATGAGGAGGAAAAGATGAAAATATGGTCATGGTTTGGGAACCTCAAACTCAAGTTCAAGCTTCTTGTTTTTGGTCTTATCATCAGCCTTGTGCCTGTTATCGTTATTGCGGTAATGCTGACTTGGGCGGCTGAAGATACAATTATTGAAAATTATAAAAATGCATTGGCAGGTATCAGGGAATCGCGTGCCTCACAGCTTGCCATGTGGTTTCAGGCCCTTGAAGAAGATTCAGTTTACTTGTCGGGCACCCGGCGGGCAGGCGACGCTATGGTCAGGTTGTCATCCTTATTTAAAGATGTCGGGCCCGAGGGCGCGCGGTCGGGGACCATGGGCGGCCTTCAGGAATCCGAGTTTGCCTCGGCCTACCGGGACGCAGATGTCACTTTCAAAAAATATAAAGAGTCAACAGGACTCTATGATATTTTTTTGATTGATACCGCTGGAAATATTGTTTACACGGTAATCCAGGAAGCCGACATTTTTACCAATCTTGTTTCCGGCCCTTATTCAAACTCTGGTCTTGCCGGGGTATTCCAGTTGGCAAAACATGCCCCCATGGGAAAAGCCGTACTGTCCGATTTTGAATTTTATCAGCCATCCAAAGACAAAGCTGCTTTTGTTGCCGTGCCAATCGTGCAGCAGGGGAGACATGTCGGTGTTCTCGCCTTCCAGTTTCCCATTCAGGAGATGAATGAAATCCTTACGAATCGCGAGGGGTTGGGAGAATCCGGTGAATCATATCTTGTCAGTCCGGAAGACTTTCTCATGCGTTCCGACTCCCGATTTTCCACCAAGAGTACGATTCTTTCCCAGAAAGCGGATCATAAACCTGTGAAGCTCGCAGCCAAAGGGGATACTGGCACTATGCTCACAGATGATTACCGGTCTCCGCCGGTGCCGGTAATTGCTGCTTACCAGCCTTTTGAGGCGATGGGAATCAAATATGTTCTGATTTCAGGAATTGATCAGGAAGAGGCACTGAAATCGCTTGAAGATATGAAACAGGCCGCGTTTTATAGTACACTGCTCACCCTTGGTATTGTAACCCTCTTTACGTTTATCATAGCGAACCTGATCTCCGGGCCGATCACCAGAATCACAGACATGATCCGGAAAATTGCATCAGAGCGAGATATGACGCTTAAAATTCCCATGGAAACGCAGGATGAAATCGGCAATATGAGTTCTGAATTCAACAACATGGTGGATATGCTCAACAATACTTTTGTAACAGCATACAGCGCGGCCATAAAAATCAATGAAAATGCCAGCGAAGTTTTCGGGAGAGCCTCTGCAAACAGGGAGCGCGCCACTTCACAGGAAAAAGAGGTCATAGAATCAGAGAACATACTCAAAGCAATGGGGGCCACTGCCGGTGAAGTCCAGCAGGCATCCAATGCCCAGAAGCAGGCAGCCAATCTGTCCAATGAGCGCATCAGCGATTTGGTGACAGGCCTGGAAAAAATGAATGAAGCTTCCAGGGCGCAGACCAGTGAGGTTGCCCAGACCACGGAGCGGGTTATTGCCATGGGTGAAACCGGCGCGGTTGTTGTGGCCACAGCTGGAAAACAGGGTGAGGCTGTGGGCAGGGTGACTGGTGCTGTCAATGAATTTGCAAAAGCCGTGGAAGAAATGACCCAGATTGCGACCCGGTTAACTGAATATGGCCAACAGGTACTGCAAGCCGCAACTGAGGGTACAGGCTCAGTTAACGCAACGGTTCAGGGTATGCGGGCCATTGCTGAATCGTCGGATCAGATTACGGAAATTATCTCGGTGATCACTGAAATCGCCGAACAGACAAATCTGCTTGCACTTAACGCTGCTATTGAGGCTGCCCGTGCAGGCGCACATGGAAAGGGGTTTGCGGTGGTTGCAGATGAGGTCGGGAAACTTGCCCAGCGGTCTTCCGAAGCTGCAAAGGAGATCACACAGCTGATAAAAGATTCAACATCCCGTGTTACCGAAGGGACGAATCTTACAGATCAGTCCGCACTCGCACTCCAGAAGATCGCTGAAGGCGGACAGGTCAACATGCAGGCCATTGAGGAAATCTCAAAGATGACGGATATTCTTACCGAGGGAACCCGTAATATTCATAGCATGATGGGAGAACTCAACACGCTTGCCCAGGAAATTGCAACAAATGCAGGAATGCAGCGTGAACGCCGCGATGAAGCCCAGAAGTCCCTAGTGGTAGTGGAACAGAACTCCCAAACTATCCTTCAACTGGTTACGGAAGCCGATAAGAGCACAACCGTTGTTAATGAGGAGATGCAGGGCATTGGGAAGCGTACCGAAGATATAGAGAAAATGACCGACATTCAGGCTGAGAGATCGAAAAAAGCCTCGGAAATTGCCGAAAAACACGTTGAGGGTGCCCGCGCAACAGTGGAAGGCGCAGGCAGGGTTGTGAGCATATCGGAATCGCTTCAGAATCTGGCGCGGTCACTCGCTGAAGAAGTGGGGCAGTTCAAGCATTCAGGGAAAAAATAGGCATCGCTTCTCACTTAAAACAGGAGTGCTTTAAGATGGAACAAGATTACTTAGATCAGGAGACAGAGCAACTGGAAAAAGAAGTTATGCAGTTGGTCGGCTTCATCATCGGCAAAGAAAAATTCGGCGTTGACATACTTTCAGTGCAGGAAATCATTCGGAAGACACCTATCACTGCTGTGCCCAATTCTCCTGAGTTCATTGAGGGTGTTATCAATTTGCGGGGGAGCATTATCCCGGTCATTGATCTTCGCAAAAGACTGAACATCCTTAAACATAGAAAAGAAGAAAATAACGGAGAACCGGTAACCTGGATCATTATCATCAAAGTTGATGAGCGGGTCACCGGTTTTATCGTGGATTCAGTTACAAAAGTTCTCAAAATCCAAAGAAATACCATTGAGCCGCCGCCGGATATTGTTGTGGCAGGATTAAAAAGCCAATATATTCACGGTGTGTGCGAAATTGATACAGGGCTTCTGATCCTGCTGGACTTCAGCAAGATTCTGGATATAAAAGAGATTGGGAGGCTCAGGGATTTTGATAAGTGAGTTTGCTGAGTTGCTGAGTTTAATGAGTTGCTGAGTTTAACTTCTGAGTTGCTGAATTTTAAACTCACAAACTCACCGAACTCAGAAACTCATCAAACTCAGAAACTCATCAAACTCAGAAACTCATCAAACTCAGAAACTCATCAAACTCAGAAACTCACAAAGGTGAAGCCAAATGGGTAAGCGCATTCTGGTTGTTGATGATTCTTCCATAATGAGAAAAATGGTCATAAAGACGCTTAAAGCCGGGGGCCATAAAATTGTGGGAGAAGCTAAAAATGGCAAAGAGGCAACAGAACTTTACCAATCTTTAAAGCCTGATCTGGTAACCATGGACATCACCATGCGGGTGATGGATGGCTTTACCGCTGCGAAAGAAATTCTAAGTCATGATAAAAATGCCCGGATTCTTTTTCTTTCCAACATGGACAAGGACAAATATGGTCAGGAAGCAAAACGCCTGGGTGTCATGGGGTATGTCACCAAACATAAATCAATGGAAATGCTTGCCATTATTGGAAAATGATGTTTGATGTTTGATGTTTGATCCAGCATCAAACATCCAGCATCAAACTAAGGAGAATGCCATGGTGGATTTATCAATGCTTCAGGAATTTATCGCTGAAACAGCAGAGCATCTTGAGGAAATGGAAGCCGGTCTGCTCCAATTGGAATCAGACCCGGACAACCGGGAGGTTCTTGATGATATTTTCAGAGGTGCTCATACGATAAAGGGCAGTGCCGAATATCTGGGGATGGAAAAAATTGGCGAGCTTTCACATAAACTGGAAAATTTGTTGGAAATTCTCCGTCATGGGGATCATTCCCTGAATGAGGAGATCATTGATACCCTCATGGTTTCAAAAGACCGCATTGCGATGCTGAATGCGGATTTGGAACGCTCTGACACAGAAGAGACAGCGATCGGAGATATCATCGAACGTATTGACCGGATAACAGAGGAATCCGGGAAAAAAGAGGAAACTCAGAAACTCAGAAACTCAGAAACTCAGAAAACTCAGGACACAGAAAACGCACAGGAACATTACGAAAATCTCAAGGTGGTTTTACATGAGATAGTGCATGGCGAGGTGGATGATAACAAGAAAAAGCGGGTTCTGGATATTCTGGAAAGATACATAAACGTATTAGAACACCCTGTGGACAATAATCTTGCAAAACAGCTTGAAAATTTGAAAAAGCAGGCTGTTACGCTTACTTTCCCCGATGATGCATGTAATATGCTTGATGATTTGGAAAAATTGACATGCAGTTCGCAAAAGCCATCCATTTCAGAGCTGATTCCTGAAATGGAATCCATTTCAAATATTCTCCAAACAGGTGATGATACTGAGATCATACCGGCTGACACACAACAGAAAACATTGCAGACAGAAGCCGATGATGATTATGGCGATGACGACGATGATGATGAAACTTATGAAGAAGAGTATGACGATGAGCTGTTTAACATCTTCATAGATCATCTGAAAGAAAATCTCGCCCTGTTAAGCGGCCAAATAAAAGAACTGCAACATTCAGGCAACAGGCATGAATCGCTCGAAAAGTGTCTGGAATATGTGGACGGTCTCCACTCTTCTGCCAATTACATGGAATACAGCAAACTCACCGCCCATTATGAGAAATGGAGTGATGAGATACAAGATGCCATTAACAGCTTATCATCAGGCCAGGAAATTCCTTTTGCCAGTTTTATTTCCAGAATGGAAGATTATATTGGGAAAACAGAAAAACGATTTTCTCAACATATAAAAAAAGATGAAAATTTATTATCAGCAGAAGCCCCGGAAATTCAGGCCCAAGAGTATGAAGAATTACCTTCTCTGCTTCTTGATGAAGCAGAAATGCCCTCCCTGCTCCCTGATGAAGAAATGCCTTCCCTGACTCTTGATGAAGCTGAGGAACCTTCCATAGTCCTTGATGAAGCTGAGGAACCTTCCGTAGTCCTTGATGAAACTGAGGAGCCTCTCGTGGTCTTTGATGAAGCTGAAGAACCTGAAGAGCCGCCTGCAGACAAGGAAGAAGAGTTGCCTTCAGTGGAAGCTCCGGACGGATTCTGGGAGGATGAGTTATTATCCGGTGCTGAAGCTTCAGATGATAAAGAAGCCGAGGAGCCGACTGAATATCAGGGGCTGTTTGACGAGCTGGATGATGCTTTTGATATAAGAAAAAGTAAAGATGACCAAATCGTTGATGCTGTTATTGAGCCTGCAAAACCGGTGACAACTGCGCCCAAACCTTTTATTGAACCTGAAAAGCCGGCGCCAGTTGCGCCTGAACCCAAACCTGTTATCGGACCAGAACCCGTTGCACCCAAAAACCCGATTGGAGTTGAAACAGCAACCAAACACAGCCTCCGTGTGGATGCCAGAAAAATAGATTCCCTGATGAATCAGGTGGGAGAACTGGTTGTCAGCCGTGCATGGTTTTCCCAATTATATACTGAGATGAGAGCATTGCAACAGCATCTTCAGGAAACCGGGCATCTGAACCAGCGAGAAATGAAACCTGTCAGATCGCTTACCTTCAAACTCAGTGAAGCCACAGTTGCTCTGGGACGAGTGGCCAATGAGCTTCAGGAAGGAGTCATGAAAGTAAGAATGCTCCCTATTTCCCAGTTGTTCAATCGTTATCCCCGGCTGGTGCGCGACCTTGTCATTAATACGGGAAAAAAGGTCAGACTTGAAATTGTGGGCGAGGAAACAGAATTGGACAAGATGGTTATTGAGGAAATATCTGATCCTCTGATCCACATAATACGAAATGCTGTTGACCACGGATGTGAAGCTGTTAGGGAGCGGCAGGCTTCAGGCAAGCCTGATCAGTGTATTCTGAAGCTTGAATCTTATCATGAAAGCAACCATGTGGTCATAGAAATTCTTGATGATGGAAGGGGGATTGACACGGACATTGTCAAAGCCGCAGCTCTGGAGAAAAACCTCTTTTCCCAGAAAGAACTGGAACGAATGACAACCAGGGATTTAGTGAGTATCATTATGAAGCCCGGATTCTCCACAGCATCTGAAGTAACCAAAACTTCAGGCAGGGGAGTGGGCATGGATGTGGTCAAAAAGAACATTGACAAGCTGAACGGAACCATAGAAATTGATTCCAAAAAAGGTGTCGGAACACGGTTCCGCATAAAAATTCCGCTGACCCTTGCCATTATTCGCGCCCTGCTGGTCAAAGTGGGATCCGAAACATTCACCATTCCCCTAACTGCGGTGGAGGAAACACTCCGAATTTTTGACAACGAGATAACTGAGATTGAGGGCGTTGAAGTGATACATCTCAGGGACAGCACCCTGTCCTTGCTCCGACTGACAGAACTGTTTGGAATAAGTTCAAATCTCCAAAATGGGAATAAAACTTCTTATGTGGTCGTTGTCAACACAGGGACGAGAAAAGCAGGGCTTGTAGTAGATGAACTGATATGCCAGGAGGATGCGGTGATAAAGCCGCTGGAAGACTATTTGCAGGACAGCAGCGGCTTTTCAGGTGCCACGATTCTTGGTGACGGCCGAATTTCCCTTATTTTGGATGTTTACGAACTGGTCAACCTTTCCATCGGCAGACAGATAAAAAAGAAAGAATTGAGAAATTGAGAACCTTGCCGGACGGGGTTATCCTGCCGAACCTTGCCGTCCGGCGAAACGAACCTTGCCGTCCGGCGAAACAAACCTTGCCGTCCGGCGAAACGAACCTTGCCGGACGGGGTTTGCAACCCCGTCCGAAACCTTTGCTGGCGGGGATTGACGGAACATTGCGGACGGGGTTATCCTGCCGAACCTTGCCGGACGGGGTTTGCAACCCCGTCCGAAACCTTTGCTGGCGGGGATTGACGGAACATTGCGGACGGGGTTATCCTGCCGAACCTTGCCGTCCGGCGAAACGAACCTTGCCGTCCGGCGAAACGCTTCAATGGTGGGTTCCGCTTCGCTGCACCCACCCTACATCCCGGGCATTTTATTTTGGGAAATCCCGGGCATTTTATTTTGGGAAAACCCTGAAGGTCAATCAGCAGTCAACGGAAGCATAATGGAAAATATCAGAAAAAAAGTTCTTGTGGTAGATGATGACCCTCAGATATGCCGTCTGTTATCTCAGTTTCTGGAGACTGAACATGCACTTTATGAGGTTATCGTCGCAGGTAACACTCATGAAGCTCTTGAAGTATTAAGTGAGGAGAATTTTTCACTTGTGGTCGCTGATATTCATATGCCCGGGATTTCAGGCATTGATCTTTTATCAATCATCCGCGGCCGCTATCCCCAGATCAAAGTCATACTCATGACAGGATACTGCACACCGGAAGTCCGGGAAGAAGTACAAAAAAGCGGCTGTCTCTATTTTATTGAAAAACCCATCCAGCTAAGAGAACTCAGGCAGTTGATATCGAGTGAACTCGCCAAGGAAGATGAGGGTGGATTTGGCGGAACCCTGAAAAATATTCAGCTGAGCGACCTGATTCAAATGTGCTGCCTGTCCGCAGTTAATACAGCCATCAGCGTCCGAAAGGGCACTCAGCAGGGAACCATTTTTATTGAAGATGGTGAGATCACTCATGCCTTATGTGAAAAAGAGCAGGGAGAAGAAGCGTTTTATAAAATACTTGGCTGGCGAAGCGGAAGTTTTGAAACCCTCGGTGATATTATCAATCCAAAAACCACCATTGATAAAAATTGGGAATCTCTTCTGCTGGAAGGGCTTCACCGGGTCGATGAGCTTGTTGCTGAAAACGCCAAAATTGATGAGCCCCCTGATAATTGCCAAGCCATTCCAGAACATAAAAGCTTGCGGGTGTTTGTCGTAGATGATTCTTCCATGATGCGCAGAATTTTAACAGATATGCTCACCAGTGACAAAGATATCTGTGTCGTCGGAACAGCGAAAAACGGTGAGGAAGCCCTGAAAAAGATTCAGGAACTCAGGCCTGACATTGTCACGCTTGATGTTAATATGCCGCTTATAGGCGGTGGCACTGTGCTCAAGCATGTCATGATAAAAAATCCATGCCCGGTGGTTATCGTCAGCAGCACTTATGATGATACTCAGGCAAATACACTTGACTCCCTGCGTTTCGGAGCAGTGGATTTTATAAGCAAGCCGGTGAAAAGCCGGAATATGAAAGAACAGCAGAGGCGCCTTATTGACAAGGTCAAGCTGGCTGCAAAGGCAAAAATCAGCAATTTCAGAAGAGTCAGGTCCCCGAAAATTCTTTCTGAGGAAACAAAGAGCACTGACAGCCAAAACCCCTGTGATTTTCTTGTTGTGTGCAGCTCAGGGCCCGGGGGGTATTCCGAATTGGTAAAGATCATACCCCGTCTGCCTGCATCTCTTAATGCATGTATGATTGCAGTTCAGCGGACACTCCAGTCAATCATATTGCCGTTAGCTGATTATTTCAGCAAAAGAAGCAGATTTAATGTTCTGCCCATGCATGATCACGTACAAATCACCTGTGGACGATGTTATATTGCTACATACAATTTTTCCATGAAGCTGAGAACCCAGAAAGAGATATCATTTATAGATATGGATGATGGTATTTCAGATAATAACGCTTTTGATCTTTTCCTTAATTCCATTGCGGAATTTTTTACAGGTCAGGTTTTGGTGCTGCTCCTTTCCGGAGCCGAA
>Ga0164315_10003326_pt1 | contig 12472 bp, 4 predicted proteins | sample GuaBasSedimGuay6_FD_113737 | JGI IMG/M metagenome (GOLD analysis project Ga0164315, IMG submission 113737) | Subseafloor sediment microbial communities from Guaymas Basin, Gulf of California, Mexico - Guay6, Core 4569-2, 0-3 cm | ecosystem: Environmental > Aquatic > Marine > Hydrothermal vents >... | reverse complement strand
ATGTTGATTTGGTTTTGCCGCCCAAATGGAGCCAATCAATATTCCCAAATAATGTTAAGGCATGTCAATACGAGCAATATCTTATGAATTGGCGTTGTAGTTTACCAGCGCAATGTTTTTTTCCCAAAGGAGCCAAAAAATGGCGTTGCCAATTATCAGCGCAAGATATCAAATCAGAGAAAAACCGGTTTCAGATCGACTTGGGTTTAGGTTGGGAACCGGTGATGGTTTCTATTGATATAAAGAGGGGAAATCATACTATTACAGGTTATGATTTGAGACCCCATTGGCCGTTTGCAACGGGTGATAAGTGGTGGCAATGGGCAAATGTCCAAGACAATGCTACACCATCGTGTGAACAAACGCCTCATTATGCTATTCAAAGCGTGACTTATTCAAAGGCTAACAATGCCACCTATACTCTAACTAAACAGGTTGGAGAGTTTCGTGGAATTAGACTCACAAAACAGAAATTGCCAACCTTGCAAGAAATGGGTTGGTACAAAGATTGGCCATTGCCTGATACCATCGCGCTGACGATCAAACAGCAACCTTATGTGAATAAAAAATACCGTCGTGAAGTAGATGACCCGATTGTATGGAAATTATCCGATGTTCTGGGTTATTCTCCTTGGAAATTATCTGATAAATTCCTAGATAAATTGGATAAAACTACACGGGTAAGTTTGTCAACTCGTTCTCTAAGTACAGACTCTGGGGAAAATTATGCACTTTATCAATTTCCAACGATGAATGCTTGTCTTCAATCCAGTGATGGTACAGGTGGCGAGCCATTGAAAAATGTTGCTATCCAACACGGACGACAGCTAATCATCAAACCATGTGTTGAGTTAAATTTCAAATTGATTGATGAACTCAATGGTGTGCCGGTTAGTCGTTGTACCCAGCCTATTGGAAACCGACTGGATTTTAAACCTTACGCCTGTCCGGGCAGACGCAAGTTGATAGTAGTGGCACTGGGGGAAAAGTTAGACCCATACAATAGGGAAATTAAAAATGCATTAGTCACCGCGCTTCAACAATATCCAAGTGTTCCGTTTACCTTGGTTACAATTCGACCCGGACGTGAATTGAGTGGGCCGCTCTTGCAGTGTGAAGATATGCCTGATTTTCAGAAAGGGGTGGGTGAGTTTAGGCGGCTTATTAGGAAAAAAGTAGGCGGAGAATTGCGTTTTGGGACCCGTGATTTAGATGCGTGGCAAAATCTGGAAATAATTGATTTGGGGTACCAAAATCAGTTAAATAACTTGGCGGGGGTTTTTTATGTGACGGATGAAGCCGGGGGTGCTGATATAAACCATATTTACAAATATGTTGGTATTCCGCTAAAGTGGAAAAATGCCGGGGTTCCGCTAACTGTCATAACAACAGGCTCCTGTCACGATTGGGAAAAGAACAACGTCCAAGCTAATGTCAGATGTCAACGTATTGGGCAAATTGAAGGCGCATTACAAAATTTTCTTAAGTACTGAAGCATAACATTTTCGTATATTATGAATTTTTGGCCACTGAGCAAAGTCCTTTTCTTGCCCACCATCTTGCCTACCCGGTGGGCAACAAAAAGACGTTACCCACCCTACAAAATACCTGAAAAGTTGTGCTTCAGTTAATACTCGATGTTCAAGTTTTTGAAATTTATCAACCAGGGGCGTTGCCCTTGGCTCTATTAATATCGCCCCTTCAGGGCTCGTTATTGGAGTTTTTGCGCCCTTCAGTGCCATTTTATTAGAGCCAGGGGCAACGTCCCTGGTTAATAGGGGCAACACAACCCAAGGTAAAAAACTTGAACATCGAGTAATATTAGATTATTTGTGGTGGGGTCCAAGTTTTAGTTTGGGCTGTACAAACTAAAGTTGCCACTCCGTTTTAACATGTGTGTGTACAAAGCAAATTCATACGAGGAGGAAATAATGAGACTTAATCGCTCATCCTTAGGTGTTGCAGCATTACTATTATTGAGTCACTTTGTGCCGGCATCTGTGCAAGCAAAGGATGGTAGTTGTAAGGGACATACGTTTCCGGTGCAACGTGATGGTAAAAGTATTAACACTTCATGGCCCTTACGAGTGCTACGTCAAAATACGCCTGTGTATTACGATGCAGGAGGAAGCCGATCAAAAACCACACTCAAATTTGGTACAGTATTGGATGCCCTACGCATTAGTGACAGTCAAACTCAGGGGCGCGTTGAAGTTTGTGAGTCTGGCTGCTTGCCTGGTGAATCGTTAGGTTGGATGGATAGGGAAGATTTACTCTGCGATATCTATCCTCTTAAAAATGATAAAGGCCTAGAACGCAAGGCTTTTATAAAAACACCGCCTCAACCTGAAATAGTGGAAGAAGGAAAGCACAGAGTCAAAAAAACCACAGTCACAGCTTATTCCTGTTATGACAGTACCTGTAAAACCAGTTATAACTCTCTCTCTCGCTTTGAAATGTATTTTATCGTTGCTGAAAAACCACAGCGGTATTTGTTGGCGGATAAATATAATCTATTGATGGCTCCGCCATTAGTTGGTTGGGTTGATAAGAAGAGAATCGTTCCTTGGAATACGACGTTGCAACTTCGCCCAAAAGAAAATGTCAACTATATCCGGGCCTTTCCTAACTTAAATCCCAGTGCCAGAGGTGTTAAAATTGATCCAACAGCCGCTGTGGATTTAGCGGGCGGAAATACGTGGTATAAATTTCCCCTACATGTTCCATTATTGGATATAAAGAACTATGGGAAATACTACCATGTTTCAGCCCCTGGCATTGGTATGAAGGGGTTTGATGTTGAAGAGATGAACCAACAAACTGCGGTGGTAGAGAAACTCAAACATGTGGACGTATTTTTTTTATTGGATGGCACTCACAGTATGCAAGCATCCTTGGATGCAGCCAAAAAATTTGCTCGTCAAATTGTAAATGAGCTAAGCAATCAACATGATTATCGAGAAACCCATTTTCGTTTTGGGTTCCGTGTCTATAGAGATGATTTTCAAGGGGCCAGATGGCCGGGGGACGAAAGCATCGGCGAAGGCTTACCGTTATCAGGTATTTGCCAACCCAAAGCGAATATTACCCAAGACAATCAGGCAACGTTCAATCGTAAGATTTTCCCAGTGAAGGAATCTGATGAAAGAGGAGACGAGGACCCTTCTTATGAAGAAAACCTCTTTAGAGGAATCCGTCAGGCCATCCAAGATATGGGAAATTGCCCAAACCGATTAAAGCTCCTATTTGTGATTGGCGATCATGGGGATAATCAGGGACAATCTCATAAGCTGATTCAAAGGCTAACACAAACGTTTACTCATTCGGTGAGACTCTTTTTTATCCAAGCACCTAATGATAAACCCTACAATGCTGAATACCAAACTGCGTACAATCTTTTTCAGACGCAAGCCAATTCAATTTTAGCACAGGTTTACCCGGGCATGGACTACCGAGGTAATCTGAAAAAACTGAATCCGGGAACCGTAAACCAAATCATGGCACAACTAGCCACAGAAGTGGTTCAACAAGTCAGTAATCATTCCACGAGTTCGACTATTAATGAAGTGATTCAAAAGCTGCGGGCGGGACAATCTGTCAAGGAGATTATTGAACAAGGCATGAGAGAAGGTGATCTCCCAGTCTTGTATTGGCAATTGCTAAAAAAAGACCTTTGTCAAACCGTAGATGAACAGTGTGAACATCCCGTCGATCACCGCGTGATTGATGCCTATATTCCCGTGTCTGATGATCTTGTGGAAGAAATATGGATAATCTCCAGAGATTTGGACAACTGGAAAAGTTTATTGCGACCCTTGTTTAAAAACATTCAAGGTAAACCTTTTGATGCTCAAAAAAGAGAATTTGTTCGGGTATTGAAGGAAGAACTCATGCGGATATTAGGAGAACCACTGTTGGCACAAGCAGGAGAAACGCTGGCTGATGTCCTTAAACGCAAAAGTGGTTTGCCGGTTCGCGAACATAGTCCACTGATGCAGTACACTGTGAAAGAAATACGCAATATGCAAAGGTGTGAATTTCAACGCCTTACGAAGTGGGTAGAAAGTATATATACTCTTCTCAATCGTCTGACGGCTAGTCCTACGTTTAAAGTCGCTTATTCACTGGCAAATTTTCCTGATTCGCAATGCCCTCGTGTGAGTGCCAAGGGCAGAAATATAAAGCGTTTAACGCTGGCACCCCCTAAGGCATTGGGTCCCAACGACGAATATCGTTACGATCATAGTTTCCGAAAGGACACCATTTTCTCAATACCTAAGGATTTCTTGCCATGATTTTTTTGTCTTTTAGGTAAAATGAAACCAGTTTCTTGAAGGAACTGGTTTTTTTTATGAGTGCAACCTTAATTTGATTATTTTATTTGGGTTGTTATCCCCGTGGATTGATTACATGAGTGTGACCTCAATTTTATGTAGTCATTGATATGGGTAATGGGTAATAAAATTCTTGCATCAGATATAGCTGTCCAGAAAGTTTTGTGCCAAACCTCCGCTCTGAGGTTTGCCAAACTGATAAGGATTTTTACCAAAAAGAAAACTTTCCTGGCAGCCATTCTAATTATAGAGTAACTGACTGAATATATGGAAAATAATTTAAGCAATTTATTTTTCAAAGTTAATTACGTGTAAAAGGAGTGAGTTGAACGGTGCATTTTTGGGACTCATCATCTTAAGAGCGATGTGCTGTAGCATATTTTCACCCATGGCACCTCCGTTCATCGGCCGGCACGGCACCTCGACTATTCAACTCATTGAATTCATTCAATTTCCAAAATTAGAATTGCTGCTTTTCTGGAATAGTATTGGTTTGATTTCAAAAACTCGTCTATTTTATGAAACGAACAAACCTCGTCCAAAAAAAGAACTCGCTATGATTTATTACCTTGGAATGATTTTAAACCTATTACCTATTACCGTTTTACATAAAATGAAGTCAGGCTCGATTACATCGTCAAAATCACACAACTCACACCATTCCAAAATTATCATGTCGTTATTTTTAGCTTCAACTCGATCTATCCTGTCATACAAATACCTTATTGGTATTTTTCTTTTCATGTTATTGACAGATGGAATAGCTTATACAGGCACCTTGATAACCGGTGCTACCAATCGTGGCGACAGCACTACAACAGACACTATCACAACGTCAACCGAGACAGACGCTAGCACATCCTATAAGGTAAAGATCAAGTTACCTCATCAGTTTATTGAAATGGTGAATGGCGCAGGCCTCGAATTATTGGACAATATGCGGTTAGCAGGTTGTGAAAATGTCTGTTTACAAAAATCACCAGTTGAAGCTGATACATTTTTAGCAATGTGTGATAAACCACCTATTGCACTGATTATAAACGGTTTTCGTGCCATCCACTACTTTACACTGGATAGCCAAACCCATACGATTACATTCAGCCCCGAAAATCTCATCACAGAGATCAACATTTCAACCAATCGGACTTATTATTTTGCCAGTTTGCATCAGACAAGAGCTATTGTTGATAATCAAACCTTACTTCTGTCTTATCAAGAGATAGGACAAGATTTACATTTCCGACCCCAACTTTTCTCCTCAAAACCGCAGCGTTGTAACATCACCAAACGTATTTCTCTGGCAGAGGTCATGCAAAAACGATTTGAACAAACACCCCTGCAAGTGCAATGTTCAGAAATAACCATAAACTATAATGAGGATTATGCTGTTTATCAATTCCCCAATAAAACCGCTTGCCATGAAGGTATCAACTTTACTAGATTGAGTCGTTATACCCAAGCAGAGTTACAAGCCATTGATTTCACGCCAGGTACCTATATAAAATTATTTGATGAACTCAATGGTAAGCCTGTCAGTCGCTGTACCCAACCAATATGGCAACAAAATAAATGGCAACTGGACTTTGAACCTTATGAATGTAAGGGAAAACGTCAACTTATCATTGTGTCTACCAGTGAGCAACTGGATAATTATGGTCGGCAAATTCCGCGGACAATCCTAAATGTTTTTCAAAACCAATTGCATTTGAAAAATCCGTTCACCTTGATAACGATTCAGCCCGGGCGTAAATTGAGTAAACCATTACTCCGCTGTGAAGACATGGCTGATTTGGAAGAATCTAAGGTGCAACGTTTTATTTGGCAACGGCTTAAGGATATACGTTTTGGGGCCCGTGATTTACGCGCTTTACAAGATTTAGATTTAGTGAATGCCGTGTACACAAAAGAACAGTTACAAAGCGTACTTTACCTAACCGACAACAGCAATATACCTGCGGACATCAACCACATCAATGACAAAGATTTAAGCGTTCCCCTTATTACTTGGAAACGGGCGGGGATTCAATTGACTGTATTAACAATTGGATCATGTACACCGTGGACGGAAAAAGCCGAGGCTGAATGTCATGCATTGAATAGCAAAAAAGCGGTTAAGCAAATTCAATGGGCGTTACAGGATTTTCTTGAAGAAAAATAATGTCAAAAAGTCATGTCAAAAAGTGTAATGGTCTAGAAGATGTTGAATAGTTGGTGTTTGGGGTCAATGGGGTAATAAAGGTTTGAGGAAATAGGTAATAACGCGATGCTAAACTTTTTTTTAAGTGAGCTTCTTGCAAAACCCCAGGTTGACACCTGGGGCTATTCACATTTTCAGGCAAAAGTTTTTGCGCGCAAAAACTTTTGCCTGAAAACCCCTTGTGGTTGAGAGTTTTAAAAGTGAATAGCGGAAGTCTTACCTAGGGTAATTAATTTTGTAAGAGGGGTTGATTGTCGATCCCCTAGTGAAACCTAGTGCAACCCCATAGGGGTTGAATGTGAATAGCCCCAGGTGTCAACCTGGGGAACGTTTAAGAGTTTTACAAGAGGCTCAAGTGATTGAATTTTCAGCATTAAATTTTTGGTGGATGCAGGCAGTGATATCCACCTGACTAAAAAAATCAATGGGTTAGAAAATAAAGTTGAGCATCGCGTGTGAATAGGTATAACGAAAATGGAGCATAAATAATAATACCTCTAATAGTAACTGATTTTGGGTACGCCAAACCAAGTTTAACAATTATTGCGAGGTGAAAGGTATCAAAAGTTCAGGTATCAAAGGTCAGGATTAACCACCCACCCGTATCAAGTGTTGGTGGTCTTACCACCAAACGAATGATACGAAGCGTAGCTTGATACACCAATAGACCACAGGGAAGAATCGCAGATATTTAAAATCATCTTGATATAGCATCGTTAAACGTATAAATAGCTGTCCCAAAAGCTTCATGCCTAAGTACCGAAGCACAAATTTTCAGGTATTTTGTAGGGGGCCGGCAAAGTTTTTTCTTGCCCGCCACAAGGCCTTCAAATGGTGGGCAACCCAAAAAATGTTGGGCAAAATTCATCATACCTGAAAATTTATGGTTCAGTACTTACACAAAGTAAAGATTACAGAGGGTCTCAGTCGGTGGAAATGTCGAGCGTGGTATTAAGGTCAAGAAGTGTTGAAAAGTTGGGGGCGGGCTCCTTCTAACGTTAGTTCGACTTTAAATATAAAATAGTTATAAAATAATCTATTCTAATCAATTGGTTGTATATATTATTTTTTTTATCAATCAGTTAAAAACGACAATCTTCCCATATTCCGTCAGTCGCTCATGACAGAAAACCGAAAATCTGTGAAAAGTCGTTTTATAACTTTATAATTATAATGATTAATGTGATAAAAAGTAATTTATAATCAATAAATTATATCTAAGTTTTTGATTAAACGAGTATTTCGTAACTTATTGAAAAATAACGTAGAACTCACGTTTCTAGTGTCATACGGTATACAGATATTGAGCCACGAACGGGGAAATCCAGCGACGGAAGTAGGCTATAACCTAAGTTACAATAGAAGGTAGATTTACCCAACGCAAAGAGGAAAACTGATGACCAATAAGGTAGTCAGACTCACTCATTTTTGAGCAGATGGTCGCGCCGTTCATAGGCAGGGAAGGGGTGAGCAAGATGACGTAGATATCATAAAAAACCTCGTCGGATACGACTAATCGAATAAATTGAGGCAAACAAAACTTCCGGGACAAAGTGCTGCACTTCATTAAGCACTGAAAACTCAGGAGAACTTTTTGGCATCCAATATTTTCAATGACTTACGTGGAGATGCCTCACCTAAAATCAATGGCTTACAGACTTTTCCTGAGTTTTTAGTTAAGTAGTTAATTCTCTTTTAGATGACTTTTTTTAATAGGGTATCAATAAGATATTGCAGGGGTCGATGAGCGGCTGGGTAATCCACCAAAACGCGAGTGGTGGGTTACGCCTGATGGCTAATCGCCCCCTATCTCTGTTTAACATCGATTTTGATCATTATAAATTAATTGTAGTGGTCAGATTGATGTTGAACTCAATATCATTTTGCGAATAACGAATAAATCTTGTTATAAACTTTTTTATTTAGGATTAAGTTTTTATATAATGGCCAACTCGAAAGCATTTATTATCCATTCGCTATTCGTTATTCGCTATTAACGAATTCAACATCATCTTGAACATTACACTTTTTTTTGTGGTGATCAACAAGATATTGAACATTTGTCATTCCGCGGAAGCAAGAATCTAGGGCATCATTTGTGGATTCCTACTTTCGCATTCATTACGATATATGTTCAATATTAGGGTCAAAGCAAAAATAATTTCCCCGAACACCCCTTAACCTATTGAACAATGTGAATCGGGCGCATTCTTGTTTTTCGGATCAATAGACATTATACCAATTTAATCTTAAGTGCTTGATTTTATTACATTTATCATAATGATAATTTCAAGTAAATTAATGAGTTACATTAAATCGGTATAAACTCTAATAACTACAATAAGATTGCATTTTAAAAAGGATTTATAAGAAATGGATTTTTGGCGAGCAACAAAAGCGGCGAGAGCATAGCATCAAGGGTGACATGGATTTACATTGTAACAAACATTATGGGCAACGGAATTTTGGTTTTCACATTCATTACAATGCACAAGTGTCTGGCTACCGTTTAACTCTTTAAATCCAATAAAATTAAATCACCTAGCTTAAGTTCGGTTTCAAGTCTAATGCCCATTGTCCAACAATACATTCGCCAAAACTTAATTATCTTAACAATGGTTATTAGTTTAACTTATTGAAAATATAAATGAAATCTATAATTATGAACAACAAAACGCTAAAAAAGATAACGGTTTGATATTTATCAGATAAATCAAATAACCCTCTTATGCATTAGAGGGCGAATATATTGTCCAATCGCCTCGATTAAATCCTTTCTAGGCTGTATTGACATTTCATCATAAGCCATTGATTTCTCATTGAGTGCTTATTTTTATAACTCATTGATTGAAAAATAGAATATTTTTGTCAAATGTCAACAGAACCTAAAATGCTTCGCATTGAAGTTAAAGTTATTGCTTTGAATTTATCGCATTGAAGTTACCCGGGAAATGGGAATGCGCCCATGTGAATCAAGCCTGTTAAGTCCCAGCGTGGCCCCGTCAAAGTCTGATATAACTTATTGATTTTATTAACATAAAATAGCAATTTTCCAAAATTAAAATGATATGAAAACAATAAATTATAAATTATGGTATTTGCACACCAAGAATTTTCCATAAAAACTCTTTGTAATCAGTCTGTTATTTTCATAAAAACTCAAGAAAGAGAATTTTTTTGCACCTAATAAATTCAATAATTTACGTGGAGATGCACCACCTAAAATCAATGATTTACAGAGTTTTTCTGAGTATTCAGTACTTTCAAGTTTGACGAGGCCCTAGGTATTTAGTAAAGTAAAATAAGTTAATTACAATTCAAAAGAAACTGTATTTTTTATGAGTGACTGTTCATCTTTCAGTGCTTTCGCTTATTTATTTTACACATCATGAATTAAATATATATAAAATTCAATAGCTTACAAATTTACCTTGCATTCAAAGGCTTATGATAAATACAAACGATTCAATAAGTGATATTTTTCGCCTTTTTGAGTTTTTGAAAATATTGATAAAATAAAGTCAGCCATTAGCTCCTTGCGTGGGACGTAAAATCAATGACTTACAAATTCATTCATATAAGCTGAAAAATAAGCGAAAGTACCGAACTTTCATTTTTTCACTCTTAATTCTCAATTTGTGATAGTCCTTACATGAGTTTAAACTACCCTATGAGCTTCTTGCAAACCCCCCAGGTTGGCACCTGGGGCTATTGAAATTCAACCCCGTAGGGGTGAAACCAGGTTTTCTTAAGTAGCCCACCGAGACCTGGGGAACTTTTAAAAATCTCAACCCCAAAGGGGTTGAACGTGAATAGCCCCAGGCGAAACCTGGGGAACGTTTAAGAGTTTTGCAAGAGGCTCCTATAACAATAATAAACATTTTATGGTATTTTTAGCATCAAACCAGTTTTTGAAAATTGAAATTGTTTGAGCTAATAGGCACTAACAGGTAAGTACTTTTTTGTAATTACTGATGGTCAACAAGATGTTGAAAGATTGGGAATTGAGGATTGGGAATGATGAATTAAACATGATGAATAAAAACAATATAGTTAATCAATCATTCTTAATGGACCATAACTTTTTATCAATATAAACCATTTCCCTTTTGCCATTTCAAGTTGATCTTGACCATTAATCATTTTTGGTAATTCACTAATTTTTAATACCTGCATGCTACCTAATTTGCAGTTATCCACTGATGGATGTTATCCCTTCTCAGGGAATAATGGTCAAACCGCAATAGTTGAAAGCCCAAATTATTTTTTTAGTCGTGCACTGTTGATACCATGCACCCACACATCCTTATACATAAAACTTGTTCTTTAATAAACTAAATTTATTGATTTTATTAATTATTAATTATTAATATCTAATGTTTTCAATGGTTTACGTTTATTTAAGAACCAGTCTATAAGTTTTTAACTGATTGGTTTTACAGACATCAGCATTTTAAATACCTATTGTGCGGAGAGTAAAATCATGAACGATCACTCCCTCCCTGATACAAATAACAAATATACCTCAAGCAACGGCAAACAGGCAGCATAATAGCCTTAGGAAGGCTGCATGGCACGAATACGGGTATTGAGGCGGCTTTTATGGCGGGCTGCTTTATTCTTGTGAATTAAGCCCTTATTAGTCATAGAGTCAATTAGCGGCACGGCGGATTGATATGCAGCTTGAGCATTCTCATTATTACCTAAGGCAATTGCGGTTACCACTTTTTTTATCGAAGTACGCAAGCTAGAACGCTGGCTAGCATTAAGTTGACGGTGTTTTTTAGCTTGACGAGTACGTTTTATCGCTTGAGCAGAATTAGCCAAAGTAGACTCCTTTTAGTGTTTGAATAGAGATTTTTTCGTGTATTGAATCACTTGTCAAGTGCTGTCTACCAATAGGGTGCAATTAAAAGTGGTGGAAACCCCAATAGCCTAAAAATAAATCCCTAGGCTAAAAGCTCAAGTCCCCTTAAGGGCTGCAAAAAGCCGTGATTATTTTGGCATTTCTATCACTTTTAATTACACCCCTATAAATAGTAGAGGGTCTTGCAAAACTGCCTAAAGAAAATTCTTTTAATTTTATGGAATGTAAAAGTAATGAATATGTTAAAATATTTGACAAGAAAAAACAACCGGGGATAATAGCAATATGAGACGTTTAGAAACCTATATCGCAATACAAATTAAACATTCAAGGAACGCTTTTTCCTTGGCTTGTCTTGCGAACGGGGCGAATTAACAGACAAACAACAACTCATAACCGTTCTGGAAATGCTCCTTATATACGAACATCTACCAAGTCAATTTGGTCTACCAGGCAGGGCGCTTCGTTCCTGAGTAGCTGTTCTGTTGCGAGAGCCTTTGTTGCCAAGGCCGGCCGTCTATGATACGTCTTCGACAAAGATGTTATTAGATCGGCTAGTTTGTGATATTGTGCTTCTTTGGTCCTGTGGCTGGGAAAAGAAGAATGACATGGGAAGCCGAATCGACTTTTTCTCGCGCCTTTGCTGAATTTTCAGAGACGTCGTTAGCTTCAAAATGGCATGAAGCTTTGATAATAAAAAACGACCAAGAACAAACTTTAAGCATATTTCAAGAGATGGAACGAGGATAGAAGTTCGTGAAAAGCCAGTCAAAAAAGAACAAGAGGCGGTAGAAAAAAAGCCTTCACTGTAGCCCGGTCGCCCAAAAAAGGGAGAGGTGGTTATAAAAGAACCGTGCGACACGTTTCTTTGGAAACCTAAGCAATTAGGCCAACAGAGAGGGCTCCGCAAGGAGTTACAATTAAGATGAAAGGCTACTCCCGCTATGTTACTTGTTAAACTAAGCCTGTAAAGTTTCCAATACAGACTCGTCTTCAAAACGGTACGTGAGATTTTCACCTCATACCGCTCCTCTCTATATAATGTCCTTTTACCGACTTTGCGTTCCAATGCTT